>Ga0209702_10000059_pt1 | contig 174879 bp, 173 predicted proteins | sample FRY01_FD_187210 | JGI IMG/M metagenome (GOLD analysis project Ga0209702, IMG submission 187210) | Freshwater microbial communities from Lake Fryxell liftoff mats and glacier meltwater in Antarctica - FRY-01 (SPAdes) (version 2) | ecosystem: Environmental > Aquatic > Freshwater > Ice > Glacier...
CGGCTCTATTAGCCCATCAGGCCAAGCACGCCATCAGCTCCAGCCTTGAACTGCACGCACAGGCCGCATAGGCTCAGCAACTGAGAGCGCCTGCTGAGCGATTTTCAACAAAAAGCGGGACATCCCCAACAGGATGCCTATTTCAGGCAACCCGCGTAATGCCTAAAAGCCAATATCTGTGCGGGTCAGAGGCCGCAGCCGACCCTCAATTCACCCACACGACTTCCTGAAGACCCTCTAAAGTAGCCGACTTGACGTTGCGGTGCGCCCCATCGGTTACCATTTTCCGGGTGCCGCATATTCCGTGCGATCGCTCCCAAGAGTTCAATTTCAGCCAGACGGAAACGGTCAATATGCCTTCAGCGCCCCCGGTCGGAGTGGTGATTGCCAACTACAACAACGGCACCTTCGTGGCACGGGCGATCGAATCGGTGACCCGGCAGTCCTGCCGCAACCTGCGCACCATCGTGGTAGACGACGCCTCGACGGACCATTCCGACGAAGAAATCCGCAACTGCCTGTCGCGCCTCAACGATTCGAGGTTCAGCTATATCCGCCTCGACACCAACATCGGGCAGACCGGGGCCATCAAGCGCGGCCTTGCGGAACTGGACACGCCGTTCGTCGCCTTCCTCGATTCCGACGATAAATGGTATGAGAATTTCATCGAGCGGCACTTGTGCGCGCACATGAATGCCGACTTCCCGGTCTCCCTCACCTATTGCGACTCGCACATCATCGACGGCGACGACCGTCTGCTCGCCGGCACCGCCTGGTGGTTCGACCATCGCGAGACGTCGCGCAAGGTGTTCGATCCCGCGCTCGTACCGCAGTTCGACGCCACGAACGGCGAATTCTCCTTTACACGGAACGGCCGGTTGACGTTCCACCCCCACTGGTCAACCCTCAGCGCCACGAACAGTATGGCAAGCATGATGTTCCGGCGCGGCTTCGTGGACCTCGTGCTCGTGCTGCCCGACAGCGACCTCAGACTCTATCTTGACTACTATCTCTCGACCTTCGCCGGCCTGCTGACCGGTTCGGTGGCCCTCCACGATGCGCTCTATGCCTACCGCATGCACGGGTCCAACAAGCACTCGAACGCCACCGTGATGGGCGGCACCTACAATTCCTCGACCAAGGACTGGGCGCCCATCCGCGACCATATCCTCCGCCTTGTCCTCCGCATCCTCGACGAGGAGGCTCCCTCGATCCGCGCCGCGTTCGGCGATTGGCGTCACACCAATTCGAAGGCTTTGGTAAAGCGTGCCCTGGATGCGGGCTCGACCGGGAGCAAGGGAGCATGGATCCGTTTCATCGACTCGCTTTCGATGAAGGCGCGGACTTTGCTCGGCAGCGCTCGTCGAGGTCTGCATGGACAACAACGGCATCACGAGCGCTGAAAGCGGCGTGACACGAACGAGCCGCAACAGCGCCGTCTTCGTCGGCACGGCCCGCGACTGTGCCCGCTGGCTGCCGGACGTTCTGGACAATCTCGCTGGGCTGGCGGGGCTCTACGATCGAACGGCATTCATCTTCGCCGTCAGCGATGCAACCGACTCCACGGCTGCCCTTTTACACGACTGGATACGCAAGGACCGAAGAGGAAAGGTCATCGAGCTTGGCGACCTATCGCCGAGGCTGAAGCTGCGGACGGAACGGATCGCCCACGCGCGCAACGCCTGCCTCGACGAGGTTCGCGGGTCGGCATGGGCAGGATACCGTCATCTCGTCGTCGCAGATCTGGACGATGTTCTCGCCGTGCCACCCGATGTCGACGCCTACGTCCGGGCGGCGGACTGGCTCGACGCCGCGCCGGACCGCGCCGCTGTGTTCGCCAGTGCCGCCCCACGTTATTACGACATCTGGGCATTGCGGCACGCTACCTGGTGCCCGCACGATTGCTGGCACCGGATATGGGGACGCCCCGCCTCACAATCGTTCGAAGCGGCCAAGTTCCGTGAAGTCTTCGCTCGGCAGATACCGCTCCCGCGACAGATGCCACCGATCGAAGTCCGCTCGGCCTTCGGTGGACTTGGCCTCTACCGCATGTCGGATGCGCTGGCCTCGAGCTATGTCGGGATCGACGCGCAGGGTCGAGAAACCTCCGAGCATGTCGCCTTCAACGAAGCGATCGCAAGCTCCGGCGGTCGCCTTCATGTCTTCCCCGAGCTACAGGTGCAGGCGCCGCAACAACATCTGTACAACGCTGCTGAGTTCGATATCCGGTGGCGAATGACAATGCGGCTGCGCGAAGCCATCGAACGCCATCGACCCGCCTGGCGCACGTTGCTCACCCGAACATGAAGGCGCTCATCGTCGACCCGGCCCTCCATTCGCGCGGCGGTCATCACGCCGCCGCGATCGCGCGGCTCCAGGCCGAGTTCTCCCGCCTGGGCATCGAGGCACCCTGCCTTGGTTCAGCCGTCGCTGCGCCCGACATCGTGACTGACCTCGCCTGTACGCCGACCTTCTCCAGTCCGGTCTATGGCCGGGACTATTCCAGCCCAAAGGAATTCAAGCTCCGCGTCGACCGCACCAGCCGTGAGATGTCACGGGCCCTGCTGCGCAGTGGGGTGTGGCCCGACGTCCTGGTCCTCCCGTGCTGCGACCAGGTCCTGGCCGCTTCGGTGGCGCGTGTGTTGCGACGTCACCCGCTGAAGCCCCCGCCGCAGGTGTTGATGTGGCTGCTCTATGGCCCCCATCACCGGCTCGCGCCGGACAACCCCACCGTCATCCCCTTTCAAGACGAGACTCGTCGCGGCTTTACCGCGCTTCTCCAGGCCGTCGGCGACGAGCCGCGGCTTGCGGCCTACTGCGAGACCGAAGCGATTGCCGCCTTCTATCGCAAGCTGTTGCCCTTCGACGTCGGCGTCGCTCCGGGTGCCGGCATCGTCCTGCCCGCCGCAGCCGACGCGCCCGCTTCGGACATACCCGAGCACCCCCGCCTGACGATGGCCGGCTTCGCCAACCGCTCGAAAGGCTACCGCCTCTTGCCCGAGGCGATCCCCCGGCTGCTGCAGCGTCACGCCACATCGCGCTTTACCGTTCATGGCATCGTCGCCGGATCGGATGCCGAGGATGATGCCTGGATCTTCGACGATCTCGAACGACTGGGGCCTCGCGTTGCCATCCGCCGCGGTGTGTTGTCAGACGAAGACTATGTAGGGCTGCTTTCGCGCACCGACCTGCTGCTGCTTCCCTACGATCCCGAGGCCTATGGGGCGCGTGGTTCGGCGATCTCGACGGAGGCACGACGGATGGGCATTCCCATCGTGGCGCCTGCGGGCTGCGCCTTCGCCTGGCCGGCCTTCGACGAGGGCAGTGGGGTTGCCATGTCTCGCTACAGCCCCGATGGCCTCGCCGAGGCGACCCTCGACGCACTTTGCCGGCTCGGTGCCTTGAAGGCACAGGCGTCGGCGATTTCCCTTACGACCAAGGACATGTTGGGTGACATTCTGGAAGCTACCGTCGAGGCCGCTCGCGCGCGGTCCGGCCACGGCGCGGCCGATGCCCTGCGCCGACTGCTAGGGTTCGCCCTTCAGGCCGAGTGACGCCAGGTAAGACCAGCGTACCGTGCCGTTCCTGAACCGAATGCCTTCGAGATATTGCGCGACGGCACGATCCACCAGCTGTTGCGGCGGCTTTTCCTTTCGAGCGCCGTCGGCATAGGCCACGATCTCGCGCCAGCCGTCGGGCCGCGGGATCGACACGATGGTCGAAGGCGTGTCGAGATTCTTGTAGGTCCAGAACGACCAGCCGATCCCGTGCCTCTCGTGCAGGCGGCGGAATCCTTCGTTCCATTCGTCGGTGAGTTCGCCGGTCTCGCCGAGGAACAGCGGCACGTCGTGGAGATTGGCGAAGTTCAGGTGTCGCTGGATCGAGTCGCGCTTCGTCGAAGCCCAGAACGAATGGTAGGTGTAGGCGAGGTTCTTCGCGAAGGGCGGGCCGAACATGGCGAAGCTCGAACTCCACTGCCCGCCGGCCAGGATCACGATGCGCTCGGGATCGACATCGCGGATCGCCGCCGTCGCGCGCTTGTAGAACGGCTCCAGGCGCGCGTTCAGCGTCGCCACGTCGTGATAGGGCGCAATGGGCTCGTTCAGGATGTCGTAGCCCAGGATCGCGGGATTGCCGCGATAGCGTTGCGCCACGGCGCGCCACAGCTTCACCGTGAGGTCGCGGTCGCGCGCCACGTAGAACATCAGCGGATAGCCCGGGCCGTCATCATGGTTGATGCCGGTCTGGCCGCCCGGCGCCGCATGCAGGTCGGGAATCACGTACAGTCCGGCGGCGGCGGCCCAGCCGACCACCCGGTCGAGCAGCGACCAGCCCTCGCCGCCGATCTCGCCGTCGGCACTCATGAACAGCCGCCAGTGCAGCGGCACCCGCACCATGTTGAAGCCGACCGACTTGATGAAGCGGATATCTTCCTCGGTCACGTAGCTGTCGCGATACTGCCGCCAGAACCCGGCGGCGCGCTCCGGTCCCAGCAGCCGGTCGAAGGCGCCGTAGATCTGACGCGGCGATTTCGCGACCTCGAACTTGAACATGTAGCCTTCGGGCATCAGCCAGTTGCCGAGGCTGATTCCCTTGAGGCGCAGGATCCGGCCGTCGGGCTCGACGAAGTGCTTGCCCTGGATGCGCACCAGCCCCTCGGCATGAACCGCCGGTGCGGCGAAGCCGAGCATCATCAGGAGAGCGACGAGGAGGCGCATGACGGGACTGTAGCAGGCGACTAAGGTTCGTCCCGTCATGATTCTCGCCTCCCTCCTGCTGCCGATCGCCGTCGCGGCCATTGTCTTCCTGGTTCAGCGCGTCCGCCTGCCGGTTTTTCTCGCGATCATGGCCACCGTCGTGGTCTATGGCATCGCCGCCGACATGACTTTCCAGTCGGTCGGCAAGGCCTTCGGGCTGGGCTTCACGACGGCCTTGGAGCAGACCGGCCTGCTGGTGGTTGCCGGCGCGCTGGTCGGCGGCCTGCTGCTGCGCACGCCGCTGGGCACCGGGTCCTCGGCCGCCGCGGGACTGATGGCGGGACTGGGCGCCTCGGCTTCAGGCGGGCTGGCGCTGTTGCAGCCGGCCGGGCAGGACGCGCCGCGGCGCGCGCTGGGCCTTGCCCTCACCCTGCTGGCGGTCGCGGCCCTGCTCGCACCCTCGCCCCTCGCGGTCGCCGCGGCCTCGGTGATGAAGGCCGACATCCGAACCGAATTCATGATCGCCCTTCCGGTCGCGGCGGCCGCCGTGGCGCTCGGCTGGTGGCATGTCGCACGACAGATCCCGTCTCAGCCGACGGAAGGACGGCTCTCCTGGGCATGGCTCTGCATCGCCATCCCCCTCGTGCTGCTGGTCCTGCAGTCGGTGGCGCAGATGCCGAGCGAGCCCCTGGGCAAGGGCGGCGCGCGTGAACTCTATATCGGCATCTCCAAGCCGCTGATGCTGACGGCCATCGCCCTCACCCTGGCGATCGTGCTGGCCCGCCGCTGGGAGCCTTCGGTCCTCGCCGGCCGGTCGTGGGCGCCGCTGCTGCTGGCGGTCGGCGCGTCGGGCGGACTGGCCCGCGTCTTCGACGAGACCGGCATGTCGGAGCTCCTGGCCGAATATGCGCTGCACCCGCGCTACGGCGTGCTGACGCCGTTCCTGGCGGCGGCCATCGTCAAGACGATGCAGGGCAATTCGCTCACCGCCGTGCTCACGGCCTCGGGCATGGTCGAGCCGATGCTGCCGGCGCTCGGGCTCGACAGCGCCTCGGGTCGGGCCATCGCGGCGGCAGCGGTCGGCGCGGGCTCGATGGCGATCTGCCACGTCAACGATCCGTTCTTCTGGATTGCCGCCCATATGGGCCGACTGTCGCCCGGCCGCGCGCTCACCGTGATCTCGCTGGGCAGCGCCGTGATGGCGATCGGCGCCCTGGTGGTCATCGCGGCGATCCGGCAGTTCATCTAGAGGGTCTTAGACCTCACCTTTCCAACAAAGGCCTCACCCTGAGGAGCGCTCCGCAGGAGCGCGTCTCGAAGGGTGGGCACGAGCACCGCGTCCGTTGCCCATCCTTCGAGACGGCCCTTCGGGCCTCCTCAGGATGAGGTTAAGTGGGTCAACTCAAGACCGAGTATCCTACGCGACCAACCCCTCCTCGCGCGCCTTGATCTGCAAAGCGAGGTAGCGCGAGTAGATGCGGCACTGGGCCAGGCTGCCGGCGAGGAACCACAGGCCGGGCTGCGGCGTCGGCTTGAACATGTTGGCGAGCTCGCCTCCGGCATCGAAGCCCCAGACCGGCCCGATCCGGTCGGCGACCGCATCGCCCAGGAAGGCGCGCACCGTCTCCTGCTGGTTCTCGTAGCCGGTCGCGACCACCACCAGCTCGGCCTCGCGCAAGGTGCCATCCTTCAGGCGCACGCCGCCGGTCTCGAACCGATCGATATCGTCGTACTGCAGCAGCTTGATGCGCCCATCGACGATCATGTCGGAGCAGCCGACATTGAAATAATAGCCGCCGCCCCGCCGCAGATACATCATCTGGAAGCCGGTATCGTCCTCGCCAAAGGTCAGGCGGAATCCGCGCTTCTCCAGTCCCGACAGAAGATCGCGGTCGACCCGGCGCATCTCGGCGGTCGAGAGCTGGTAGGCGCGCCGCATCACCGCATAGGGCGAGGCGGCGGCCAGCAGGTCGCAGTCCTCGAACGGCAGGCCCTCGGTGTAGATCGCATAGACCTTCTGCGCCTCGCGGATCGACACGACATAGGTCGGACTGCGCTGCACCAGGGTGACGTCGGCGCCGCTGGCGCAGAGATCCTGTGCAACGTCGTGGCCGCTGTTGCCGGTGCCCACCACGATCGCCTTGCGTCCCTTCCACGCCGCGCCGCTGGTGTAGGCGCCGGAATGCATCACGGTGCCGGCAAATGTGTCGAGGCCCGGCAGCGACGGCTTGATCGGAATGGCGCTCACGCCGGTGGCGAACACGACATGACGCGGATGCAGGACGCGCTCCGTCCCGTCGCCGCGCGCCAGCGTCACCGTCCAGCGCTGCGTTGCCTCGTCATAGGCGCCCGAGACGAGTTGCGTGTCGGTCCAGTAGTTGAGATCGAGGTTCTCGACATAGGTCTCGAACCAGTTCGCCAGCTTGTCCTTGGGAATGAAGACCGGAAACGTCGGCGGGAACTTCATCAGCGGCAGATGATTGACGTGCACCTCGTTGTGCAGGGTGAGCGAGTGATAGCGCCGCCGCCAGTTGTCGCCGATGCGCTGATGGCGATCGACGATCAGCGTGTCGACGCCCAGCGCCCGCAGGCGCGCGGCGACGGCGAGGCCCGCCTGGCCTCCGCCGACGACGAGCACGGCGGGATCGCGATCCTCGTAGGCCTGCGCCTTCAGTCGCTGGTCGAGCCAGTTGTCGCCGCCGAAGTCGCGGCTGTAGCGCTCGGCGTCGCTCAGCTCGCGCGGCCTGCCGTCGGGCCAGCCGTGCAGCTCCTCGAGCGTGGTGAGCAGCGACCAGGCCCGCCATGTCCCGCCATCGTCGACCAGGCGCACGACGGCGTTGGCCCGGCCGAAGGCGGTCTCGAACTCGAAGATCGCCTCGATGCAGTCGGTGCCGGCCCGCTGCACGCGACGCGGCGGCGTCCGCCGGTCGGGGACCTGCACGTCCTTTGCGGCAGTGCCTGCCAGCACCGGCGCCAGCGCCGCTTCGATTGTCGCGCGCCCGGAATGCGTGACGACATCCCAGGTGAAGGCCAGCACGTCGCGCCAATGCCCGTCGGGCGTGAACGTCGCCGCGACGGCCGCGGCATCCCGCGCCTGCAGCGCAGCGGCGAACGAGTCGAGCCAGTGCGCCGCGATCTCGCCGGCTTCGTCCTGCTTCTCGATAGATTGTACGGACATCAACGCTACTCCGAGTGGGGGTCAGTCGAGCTTTACGCCCGAGGCCTTGACCGCGGGTTCCCAGAGCTTGCGGTCCTCGGCCAGGAACTGGTCGAAACCGGCGCGGCCGGGCGGTGGCATGTCGAGGCCGAGATCGTTGTTCCAGCGCTTCTGGATTTCAGGCGACTTCAGCGCCTCGGCGATTGCGGTCTCGAGCTTCGCGAGGATCGGCTCGGGTGTGCCGGCGGGCGCGCCGATGCCGTACCACGAGGTGGCGACATAGCCCGGCACGGTCTCGGCGATGGCCGGGATATCGGGCGCCGCCTTGGAACGCTGGGCCGAGGTCACGCCCAGCCCCTTCAGCTTGCCGCCGCGGACCTGCGGCAGCATCGAGGGCATGTTGGCGAACATCATGTTCACCACGCCCCCCATCAGGTCGGAATAGACCGGGCCGGCGCCCTTGTAGGGAACGTGGATGATGTCGACGTCGGCCAGCTTCTTGAACAGCTCGCCGCTCAGGTGCAGCGACGTGCCGGGACCGGACGAGGCGAAGGAATACTTTCCCGGATCCTTTTTGCAGAGCGCGATCAGCTCGGCGACGTTGTTGGCCGGCAGCGACGGCGTGACGCCCAGCAGATTGGCGAGGGTCGCGACGCGCGAAATCGCCACGATGTCCTTGTCCGGATTGTACGGCAGCCTGGAGTAGAGCATCGGATTCAGCGTGTGGCTGGCCACCGAGATGAGGCCGATCGTGTAGCCGTCGGGCGCGGCGCGCGCGAGTTCGACCGTTCCGATGTTGCCGCCCGCCCCGCCCTTGTTGTCGACGACGAAGGTCTGGCCCAGGTTTTTCGAAAGCTGGTCGCACATCAGCCGGCTTACGGTGTCGGTGCCGCCACCCGGTGCGAAGGGGCAGATGAACTTTACGGTCTTGCTGGGCCACGTTCCCTGCGCGCGCACGATCGACGGCCCGGCAACCGCTGGAGCGGTCAGGGCAGCGGCAAGCAGTAACCGTCTCTTCATAATACTTCCTCCCTCTTTTCTTCTTTTCTGAACCCGGAGCCTAACGGCATCCGCTAGTCTGTCCAGATGAGAGAGCCGGAAAGCGTACAGGCGTATATCGACCAGACCCCGTCCTGGCCCGACGGCACCCCGACTCCCAGCGTCCCGATGACCCAGATGCAATGGCGCATCTGGACGCTCGCCACCGCCGGCAAGTTCTTCGAAGGCCTGGTCGTGTTCATGACCGGCGTCGCCTTGCCGCTGATCGTCGAGGAGTTCGGCCTGTCGCCCACCGGCAAGGGCATCGTGGGCGCCGCCACCCTGGCGGGCATCATGGTCGGCGCCGTGGCCCTGGGCGGCCTGGCCGATGTCTACGGCCGGCGCCGCATGTTCGTGATCGAGATGCTGGTCTTCGTCGTCTTCCTGGCCGGCCTGACCGTCGCGCCGAATTTCGGCTGGCTGGTCTTCTTCCTGTTCGGTGTCGGCCTGGCGCTGGGCTGCGATTATCCGACGGCCCACCTCGTGATCTCCGAGAGCATCCCCAGCCGCGACCGTGGCAAGCTGGTGCTGGGCGCCTTCGCCTTCCAGGCGGTCGGCGCGCTCGCCGGCACGGCGCTCGGCTTCGCGATCCTGACCCTCGATCCCTCGCTCGCCGCCTGGCGATGGATGTACGCCATGGCGATCGTGCCGGCCGCGTTCGTGGTGTTCGCCCGGCTGTTCGTGAGCGACAGCGGCCAGTGGCTGATGAGCCGCGGCCGCCGCGTCGAGGCAGAGCAAGAGCTTCGGCGCCTGCTCAAGCGCAAGCCGCAATATCCCAAACAGGTGCGCCTGGCCGAAAGCGCCGGTTCGTCCCACAACAACCCCCATCGGCGCGGCCGCTGGATCGATCTCTTCAACCGGAAGAACCGGCGGGCCACGATCCTGGCTTCCGTGCCGTGGTTCCTGCAGGATCTCGGGACCTACGGCATCGGCATCTTCACACCGACGATCCTCGCCCACACGATCGGTCACGAGATCACGAACGCCCACAACGTGTCGGCGATCATCGCCCGCGACCTCGAGGGCGCAAAGGGCGCGGCGCTGGTCGATACGCTGCTGATCGTGGGCATCCTCGCCGCCGTGCTGCTGTCCGACAAGGTCGGCCGCATCCGGCTCCAGGTCCTGGGCTTCGTCGGCTGCGCCGTCGGGCTTGCGATGGCGGCGCTGCAGTCCCATGTCGAGGAGCCGGCGCGCACGATGCTGCTGTTCGGCGGCTTCATGCTCTTCAATTTCATGACCAACCTCGGGCCCAACGCGCAGACCTACCTGCTGGCCGGCGAGGTCTTCCCGACCCAGATCCGCGGCAAGGGCGCGGGCTTCGCCGCCGCCTTCGCCAAGATCGGCGCGGTGCTGACGGCCTTCATCTTCCCGGTGGCGCTGGCCGACACCGGCATCGACTTCCTGCTGACCGCCCTCGTCTTCACCTCCCTTCTGGGCGCCCTGATCACCTGGTGGTTCCGCATCGAGACGGCAGGCGTCAATCTGGAGGAGATCGGGCAGTAAAAATCCCGCGCCGGGCTTCGCTTGGCGGGCGACGGCGAGTACCCTCGATACAATGGACTCGCCGATCCGGGAGCTGCTGCGCTCGCCCGACTTCCTGAGACTGTGGCTGGTCGGCGCCTTCGCCAACGCGATGCGCTGGCTGGAACTGCTGGCGTCGGGCCTGTTCGCCTGGGAAGTCACCCACTCCGCCTTCGCCGTCACGGTCGTCGTGGCCTTGCGGCAGATCCCGCAGCTCCTGTTCGGCGCCTTCGCCGGCGCGATCTCCGAGGCGGTGAACCGCAAGCTGATCTTCATGCTGGCGCTGGTCATCCCGGCTCTGATCTCGACCCTGCTGGCGACACTCGCTTTCACCGGCCATCTCGAGGTCTGGCAAGTGGCGCTGGGCAACCTCGTCTCCGGCATCATGTGGTCCACCGAAATGTCGACGCGCCGGCGCATGGTCGGCGAGGTCGCCGGGCCGCACCGCATCGTCAACGCCATCGCCCTCGACAGCGTCACCTCGGCGGCGACGCGCGCGGTCGGGCCGCTGCTGGGCGGCATCGCCTTCGAATGGCTGGGCATGAAGGGCGCCTACACCCTGACCGCCCTCGTGCAGTTCGCCGGGGCCTTCGCGATCGCGGGCCTCGCGCACGCGCAACTGACGCGACGGCTCGACCTCGTGCGCATCCCGCACGAGATCGCCGAGGGGCTGCGCTTCGCCTGGACCCGGCCCACCATCCTGCTGGTGTTCGGCGTCACCATCGTCACCAACGCCTTCGCCTTCGCCTATTCAGGCCTCGTCGCACCGCTCGGCCAGGGCGAATTCAACGTCTCGCCGGCGCTGGTCGGCCTGCTGGCGGCCGGGGAGCCGCTGGGCGCGCTGCTGGGCGGTGCGCTGATCGCGGCGGGCATCGTGCGCATGGATCGCCGCCTCACCTTCGCCGGCGGCGCGGCGCTGTTCATGGTCGCGCTCATCCTGATGGCGCTGTCGCCGTCCTACTGGCTGGCCTTCGCGCTGCTCGTGATGGGCGGCTTCGGCACGGCGGGTTTCGGCAACATGCAGTCGACCCTGATGCTGACCGAGGCGCCGCCCGAGATGCGTTCCCGGCTGATGGGCGTCGTCACGGTCTGCATCGGCACCGGCCCGCTCGGCCAGCTCGCGGCCGGCGCCCTTTCCGATGAGCTCGGCACCCGCGGCGCGATCGTTGCGATGGCGGTGATTGGTCTCGCGCTCACCGGTGCGATGGTATTGGCGTTGCGCAGAAAGCCCCCCGTGCCACCACCAACGGCCTGACAGTGGCCTTACTGACGCTGCTTCACTTCAAAAACTTCAGGCACTCCCCCGCCGCCTCGGCGGCGGTGCGGGCGGTGTCGCGGGACATCGAGCCACCCATCACCATGGGGCGGGCGACGCCCGTGAGGGCGTCCTTGATGTCGGTCTTCGGCGTCATCGTGGGCGCCACCTTGCCGTAGAGAAGCTGGCCGTCCTTGGAGAGCTGGGCCGAACACGCCGTGGCGGCGGCCTGGTCGGCGGCCTGGGCGACGGCGGGCAGCAGGAACAGGCCGAGCAGGGGCAGAACGATGCGGCGCATGATTGATCTTCCTCGAGAACTGGTTGCGGACCGGAATATAGCGTCCCCGGCGGCGCGCGGCATAGACGTCCGCAATGTCGCAATTGCGGCGGAGGGCACGGCCGCACGCAACGCGCGCAGGCGGCGTGCGTTGACCTTGCGCCGATGTGCTGCGTGTCCGCGGAACGGCGAGGGGACCTCACCATGAATTTGTCGGCCGAAAGCATTCTCGTCATTCTCGTCGTGGGCATCGTGGCCGGCTGGCTGGCCGGCAAGGTCGTCCGCGGCACCGGGTTCGGCCTGGTGGGCGACCTGCTGGTCGGCATTGCCGGTGCGTTGTTCGCCGGCTTGCTGTTTCCCCGCCTCGGCCTCGGCCTGGGCGGCGGGCTTCTCTCCCAGATCCTGTTCGCGGCGCTGGGTGCGATCATCCTGCTGCTGATCGTCGGGCTGGTGCGCGGGCGGCGGGCTTAGGCTCCGCCCCCTTCCCTGCGGACTTCGGACGTCAGGGGGGCGTCAGGCGAGCTTCTCGACCGAGACCTCATGGACGGCCCGGCCGTCGCGCTCGAAGCCCGTGATGTTGGCGATCGTGGTGCCGGCGATGCCCTGCAGGGCGTCGGCGGTGAAGAACGCCTGATGCCCGGTGACGAGAACATTGGGAAAGGACAGGAGCCGGACGAAGACGTCGTCCTGGATCACCTTGTCGGACAGGTCCTCGAAGAAGAGGTCGGCCTCCTCCTCGTAGACGTCGAGCCCGAGATGGCCGAGGCGGCCGTCCTTCAGAGCCGCGATCACCGCCGGCGTATCGATCACCGCGCCGCGGCTGGTGTTGATCAGCATCGCGCCCGGGCGCATGCGGGCGAGCGCTGCGGCGTCGATCAGGTGACGCGTCGCGGGTGTCAGCGGGCAATGGAGCGAGACGATGTCGGACGCGGCCAGCAGCTCGGACATGTCGACATAGCGCACGCCTGCCGCGATGCAGGCCGGGTCGGGCACGGGATCGACGGCCAGGATCGTGCAGCCGAAGCCCGCCAGGATACGGGCGAAGGTGGCACCGATCCGTCCGGTGCCGACGACGCCGACGGTCCGGCCCTTCATGTCGAAGCCCAGCAGCCCCTCCAGCGCGAAGTTTCCCTCACGGACACGGGCATAGGCGCGGTGGATGCGGCGGTTCAGCGCCAGGACGAGCGTGACGGCGTGCTCTGCGACCGCATGCGGCGAATATTCGGGCACGCGCGCCACGGTGATGCCGAGCTTCTTCGCCACGACGAGGTCGACATTGTTGAAGCCGGTGCAGCGCAGCGCCACGAGACGGACGCCTTGCCGGGCGAGCGGGTTCAGCACGGCGGCCGGAAGCGAATCGTTCACGAAGGCGCACACCGCCGTCATGCCCTGTGCCAGGGCGACGGTTTCGACCGTCAGGCGGGGTTCGAGATAGGCCAGCTCATGGCCGGCGGACGCGTTGGCGAAGTCGAGGAAGTGCCGGTCGTAGGGCTTTGTGCTGAAGACCGCGACGCGCATGGCGCGGCCCGCGTACCGGTGCCGGCTCTCCTAGCCCTTCTGCCCCTGGCCGCTCGGGCGCTTGTCCTTCTTCACCGACTTCGGGCCGCCGCGCACAGCGTCCTTGGCGATCTGCCTGGTCGAGACACGGAGGGCCGCCTGATGCTGGCGGTCGTTGGGCGTGCGCTGGGGAGTCTTGCTCATAAGAGCGCAACGCGCAGCCCGCTGCGAAGTTGCATGGAGCGCATGCTGGAAGCGCGGCGTGAAAGGCGGCACACTCGCATCCATATCGGCGATTCGAGGTGCGGCCGAGGAGCGAGGCGACGGTGCAGGACAGCGAACAGACACCCCCTACGGTGCAGAACGTGACGACAAGCTCCAAGCCTCGTCGAGTGGACGGCCGCGCCCTGCGCAGCGAGCGGACCAGACAGCTCATCATCGAGGCCTATCTGGCGCTGTTGCGCGAGGGCCCCGGAATCCCGACGGCGGCGCAGATCGCAAAGCGCGCCGGCTATTCGGTGCGCTCGGTGTTCGAGCGGTTCGACGACCTGCTGGCGCTGAGCCTGGCGGCCGCCGACTACGCCTTCGCCACAGGGCTGAGCCAGGCCAAGATCCGCGACCTCCACGGCACCCGGGCGCAGCGGCTGCGGGCCCAGGTCGAGACCTGCGCCGGCATCTGCGAGCGCTGGCTGCCGCTGTGGCGGGTGCTGCTGCACAACCAGAACGAAGCGGAGCATCTCAGGGTGCGGATCGGCCGCATGCGCGACGCCGTGTGGGCCCGGCTGGCGTTGATGTACCGCGCCGAGCTGGGCACCCTGCCGGATGCCGAGCGCACGAGGGTGCTGATCGCGCTGGAGCAGCTCACCGACTTCGAGAGCTGGGGCCGCATGCGCGAACGGCATGGCCTTTCCGTCGAAGAGGCGCAGGACGTATGGATCGCGGCGATCGACCGGTTTCTGCCGCCGACACCGCCGGAGCAGGCGACGCCGGCCACAGGCTGACGGCGGCGTCTGCCAGAGTGGTGGCGACCTCCCTCGCGCCGAACAACCGAGCGCCCGATACGGCGATGAAGCGGTGACCATTGGCGATATCCCGCCTTGCTCATCCACAGGCCCCTGAGCAACGCGCTCTTCGTTCGGCTAAGAAAGCTAACGGTCGCGAGGCCGGTTGTCGCATCTGGGGATCAGCGAATGCTCACGCTCTATCACGGCTGGAAATCATCGGCGTCGCGGCGGGTGCGGTTGTGCCTGGCCGAGAAGGGCCTGGCCTTCGAGAGCAAGGTGATCGACCTCACGAAGATGGAGCATCACGCGCCGGCCTTCCTGAAGCTCAATCCCAACGGCGTCATTCCGCTGCTGATCCTCGAGGACGGGCGCTCGCTCTACGAGAGCGGCACGATCTGCGAATATATCGACGAGACCTGGCCCGAGCCGTCGCTGCGGCCGGCCGACGCCTACGGGCGCGCCGTGATGCGCAACTGGATCCGCCATGCCGACGGGCTGATCGGCAACCTGATCATCTTCAATTGGGCGCACTCGATGGCGAAGGTCGCCGCCCAGTGGTCGGATGCGGAACTCGCCGAGAAGCTCGCCAAGGTGCCCAGCACGGAGCGCCGCGAGGCGTGGCTGCGCACCGCGCGCAAGCCCTACACCGACGAAGAACGCCAGGAGGCGCGCACCCGGCTGAAAGTCGGCCTGGTCGACCGCATGGAGGAAACCCTGCGCCACAGCCGGTGGCTGGCCGGCGACAGCTATTCGCTGGCGGACATCGGCGCCGTCCCCTTCATCAAGCGGCTCGACGAGGAGATCGCACCGGAGGAGATCACGCCCGCGAAGCATCCGCGCGTCGCGGCCTGGTGGACGGCGATCCAGTCGCGGGCGGCGTTCGCGACGGCCAGGATCGGATCATTCACGGGTTGATGGGTGCGGTGCGGGGTGCGGGGTGCGGGATGTCGGGACGGATGAGCGGTACACGCACCATCACCTTCGACTTCTACGGCACGCTGGTGCAGTGGCACGAAGGCGTCGAGGCGGCCTTTCGCGCCATCCTCGCGCGCCACGGCAAGCCGGCACAGGATCCCGCAGGGCTGATCCACGCCTTTCATGCCGAGGGACGCAGGCTGCGCGACACGCCGCCCTGGCGGCCCTATCGCGACGTGCTGCGCCAGAGCCTGTGGTTCGCCCTCGATCGCGGTGGGCTGGCGATGTCGGAAACCGACATCGGTATTTTTATCGCAGGATTGTCGCGGCTGCCGCCGCATACCGACGTGCCCGCGGCGCTGGCGGCCTTGCGCGCTGGCGGCTGGCGCCTCGCGGCGATCTCCAACACCGACGACGATCTGATCTCAGGCAGCCTGCCGGGCCTGGGACTCGAGTTGGACGCGGTGATCACGGCGCAGCAGGCCCGCGCCTACAAGCCCGACCTGCGGCTGTTCCGTCACGCTCACGAGGTGCTGGACGTGACAGCGCAACGGACGGTGCATGTCGCGGCGAGTCAGCCGCTCGACATGGCGGTGTGCAAAGCGCTCGGCATCCGCGCCTATTGGGTGAACCGGCGGGCCGAGTCGGCGGACCCGCAATGGCGGCCCTTCACCGAGGCGAAGGATGTGGCCGAGGCGGCCGTGTCTATCCTCCGGTGAGGGCGATCCTCGGCTGAAGGATCAGGCGCGCACGAGCGTCTTGATGGCGAGCGCCGGCTTGCCGGACTTCTCGGCGACCTCGCGATCCTGCTCCGCGATGATATCGCGGGCCGGCAGGTCTTTTTCGAGCCCCTCGAGGGCGTCGAGCGGCACGCGGCGGTTGGAGCGCTGGCTGCCGTCTTCGTAGGTGACGTTGAACAGCACGTATTCCGTACGTTTGCTTGATTTCTTGCCCATCGGGGGCCTCCACATCGGTTCAGGTCCGTCGACTGCGAGGGGCTTATACGCCTTCCCCGTCGGGAACGCGCGCAGGGAGAGCGCTGGCCCGCAAACCAGCCGCCAGGGAGGCAATGCAATTCCCGACCAGGAGCGCCGGCCGAGCAACGTCAATGCAACGCCCGTCGTGCCACCCGCCACCGCCGGCGGAAATCGTCGCCTGTCCTTCGGTGTCGGAGCCCTGCTGGTTGTCGTTCTGGCCGTCGGTTATTTAAGAGGGGCATGCCGGGCGTAAAAGCACCGGATGAGGCCCACGCCCCCGATCGCACGATCGATGCGACGAGTGAGCAGCCCGCGCCGGTCACCCCTGCCTCGGGGACGGCTCCCGCCTCCTCTGCACAACCTCTGCAGCAAGCAAGCCAACGAAAAACCCCGCACCCAGAGGGTGCGGGGCCTATCTCGTGTCGCTGTTACGTGGCCGCCGTTACCGGCAGCCGCGTGATCAGCCGGCAGCCTTCAAGTTGTCGGCCGACATCTTGCCGCTGCGACGATCGGAGACGAGTTCGTACTCGACCTTCTGACCTTCGTTGAGCGTGCTCATGCCAGCGCGCTCGACGGCGCTGATGTGCACGAAGGCATCGGCACCGCCGTTATCCGGCTGGATGAAGCCGAAGCCCTTCTGAATATTGAACCACTTCACGGTTCCCGTCGCCATGGGTAACCCTTTCACTACTTTAGATATGCTGACCCGCGCGGCGTTCCACATAAAAACAAAGGGAACGCGCAGCCGACCGTCGAATTCGCACTGGTTTTCGGGATCAAAGTTCGTGGAGCGGGCTGCCGGCGAAACCGGAAGCGCGGACCAAATCGTCTGTCCGTCTATCGACCGGCTGCATATGGCCTTTTACCGGAGGGTTTGCAAGGACCGAATGGCCGCGACCCGGAGGAGACGCTAAGTTTCCCGGAGACACGCTGGAGGAGTGTTTGTTGACGAACGATCCGAAAGTGCTCGTGGCGGGTGCCGGCCCGGTCGGCCTCACTCTCGCCAACGAACTCGTGCGGCACGGCATTCCCGTTCGCATCGTCGACAAGTCGGCGCAGCGCACCGACAAGTCCAAGGCGCTCGTCCTGTGGAGCCGCACTCTCGAACTGTTCGACGATGCCGGCTATGCCGAAGACTTCATGTCGTCCGGTATGCGGGCCCATGGCGCGCAAATCTCGACCGGCAAGCAGATCGTGGCCAAGGTCTCGTTCGACCTGATCGACAGTCGCTTCGACTATGCCCTTATGATCGCACAAAGCGAGACCGAGCGCGTGCTCGAGGAGCGGCTGGCCGCATCCGGCGTGAGGGTCGAGCGATCGGTCGAGCTGACAAGCTTCACCGACAAGGCCGCGTCCGTCGAGACCTCCCTCACGAAGGCGAGCGGGGAACGCGAGACGCTCGAAGTCGATTGGCTGGTCGGTTGCGACGGCGCCCATTCGGCGGTGCGGCATGGGCTGGGCTTCGCGTTCGAAGGTTCGACCCTGCAGTCCCACTGGGCCCTGGCCGACGGGCATATCACCGGCCTCGCCCCCACCGATCATCTGCACATCTTCTGGCACCGCGAGGGCATCCTGGCCTTCTTCCCGATTGTCGGCGATCGTTGGCGGGTGATCGCCAATCTGGGGCCGGCAAAGGACGGCGACAGTCATCCCGATCCGACGCTCGAGGCGATCAATGACCTGATGGCGCGACGTGGCTCGCCCGGCATCGAGATGTCCAACGCGGTGTGGCTCGCGGCCTTTCGCATCAACGAGCGCAAGGTCCGGGACTACGCGAAGGGCCGCGTGTTCCTGGCGGGCGACGCCGCCCACATCCACAGTCCGGCGGGCGGCCAGGGCATGAACACCGGCATGCAGGACGCCTTCAACCTTGCCTGGAAGCTGGCGCTCGTCATCGCAGGCACCGCCAGGCGCTCGCTGCTCGACAGCTATTCGCAGGAGCGAACCGCCGTCGGCGACCGCGTCCTGAAGAATGCGGGCCTGATGACCGAGGCGGCGACGCTGAGCAATCCGCTGCTGCAGGATGTGCGCAATACGATCCTGCGGATTGCCGCGAGCTTTCCCCAGATCCAGCACAAGATCGCCGACCAGCTCGCCGAGATGGACATCGGCTACCCGGACAGCCCTCTCACCGCGAAGCACGGCCACATTGCGAGGGATACCAAGCCGGGTGAACGTTGGCCGCACAAGTTGCCCCGGGGCGCGGGGGGGCCAAGGTTCATGGCACTGGGGCCAGCCGAAGTCGTCGCGGCCCTTGCGGCCAGATTTCCCAAACTCGTAAGGTCTGCGCCGGCGCCAGATCCGGCGCACGCGGCGGCACTGCGGCTCATCCGGCCCGATGGCTATGTCGGCTTCGCCGGAGCGCCCACAGACGCCGTCGGCGCCGAAGCCTATCTGCTGCGGCTGGCCCTCTGAGGTACGAGCTTCGCAGGGAGGGGCTTCACGGGCACAGGCCGCACCGGCGTCATGAGCCAGACACGCGCATCGAGTGCTTCGGTGAAGATACGGAAGGGCCTCGAACCGACCCGCTGCTTCAACAACACAGCCATGTCGATATTGAGCGCCCCCCGGACGACCATCGCCACGGGCCCCGCATGCCCGCCCAGGCCGTATTCCACCAGCGTTCGCGCCACTGACTCGAGGTCGTCGCGCGTCAGGCTGAGAGTGCCGACCGTGACATCCACCAGCTTGGCGTGGGACTTCGTCTCATCCCGGACTGTGGCATTCAGATACTCCTCGATATCCTGTCGAGTGATATCGCCTTGGCCGACGACGCTCAGGATTCCGAACTCGTCGTTGCGCGTCCAACCAAGCGGCATGCTTTCCCCCTCACGCCCGACCAACTGGGTTCAAAACATAACGCGGCGGAAGGAAAGAAGCTGCAACGCCAGTTCATGAATCTTGCGGCAGTATCCGGTCGATGGCCGAGGCCCAGACATCGAGAGCGGCGTCCCAGGCGACGGCGAAATCGTCGCGCAAGGCTTCCCAGCTTTCGAAGCTGGTGAGTGTCGCCAACGCCAGGACCAGAGCCTCGCGGGCCGGCGGATCGAGCGTCGCGAGTTCCGGCCGATACATCAACTCCAGACGCTCGACATTGGCGCGACGAACGGCCAGAACGCGCGCCCGGAGATCGGCCAGTTGTTCCTGGACCGGCTTCGCCGTGAGGATCCGCCACAGCGGCAGCCATTTCTCGCAGGCCTCCGCGCGGGTGCGCACGTGCGAGCGGATGCGGGTGGCCCGGTCGCCCTCGGTATCGCGTGCGTCTGCCTCGGCCTGGCCCAGCGCGATCGCGTAATCCGCGGTGGCGAGGCTCAGTGTATCGAGATCGGAGAAGCGCTCGAAGATGGAACGGACGGAATAGCCCGCCCGGGCCGCGATCTCCGCCGCCGTCGGCATGCGCCGATGCTCCTGCAGCAGCGCGAGATAGGCCTCGATGATGAGGCGCCGTGTCCGTTCGCTGCGCAGCCGCCGGCCATCGCGCAGGTTTGCGCCCGAGCCGGAGGGGGTGTGGTTGGACGGCACGGGCACCTGCGATGACACTCTGGGCCTCCAGTGAAATCAGCCGTCAGGACTAGGCCTGAGGAACGTCAGCGTCACCCCCTCCTTTGGCAGCATGGGTCCCTGGAGCTGAACGGTCGCTCCCGGAACGAACGCGCGGTGGAACCGTTGCACGGCCTGAACCGCCGCCCCTCCGGAGACCCGCCATGTCCGACGCCACGACGAACCCGCCCACCCTTGCGATCGCGACCGACATGGTCTGCCACATCATCGTGAAAGCCCGCGAATTCGACGGGCAGGACGTCGAAACGGATCCCGATTCGGGCTCGAATGCCGCCGACGATGGCGGGGTCTCGATCCTGGAAGCCCACGACGACGATCCGACCCAGGCAGAACTCATTGCCTTCATCGACGCTCTCGACGAAGACGAGCAGGTGGAACTCGTGGCGCTCCTCTGGCTCGGCCGCGGCGACGGCGATCTGGATGACTGGGAAGATCTAAGGACCACCGCGCGGGACGCCCGCAACGAGCGAACCTCCGCCTATCTGCTTGGCCAGCCTCTTCTCGCCGACCACCTGGCCGACGGGCTCTCGGCTTTCGGCCTGTCCTGCGAGGATTTCGAAAAGGATCATCTGTAGCCCTTTCGGCTCAGGGCGCCTTCGGCTCAGGGCATCGTCCCGTGGGGCCGCTTCTCGCCCGGCCTCACGCGCCGATCCTCATCCTCGGGACTGACGGAGCGGGACGTATCGCCGTCTCGCCGAGGCACGCGCTCCTCGACATCGGGGCCACGCTCGATATCGACATCATGACGGTCGCGGGGCTTGGGGTCGGGATCCTGGGTCATGTCGGTCCTCCTTCAGAGGACGAACGACGGGACGCACACCGGGTTGCCGCCGCAGATCTTTCAGCGGCGTCGGCGCGATTTGGTCCGCGAAGACACCGGGACGACCTCGTCACGGTCGAGATTGTCGTGGTGCTCGTCCATGAGCCTGTAGTCCATCGTGAGTTCTTCGCCCGCCTTGATGTCGCGCAACGCGTAGTAGGTCACGTCGCCATCGTCGGAGCCAATGTTGGGATCGGCATCGTGGTTCATGTACCAGCCGGTCGAAATGCGCAGGAAATCGAGCGGCGTCCAGTAACCGCGGCGCGTTCGAATCCCGAAGCGCTTGATGAGCTGGACCTGCGGCGAGGCATGCGCCCTGGCGAGAGGAATGAAGCGGCTGTCCTTGCCGTCCCACACCCGAACCAGGTCGTCCTTCCTGATGTCGATGTCGGCAAAGCAGCCGAGACCGTGGATCGAGGACGCACCGAGATAGACGAACGCCTTGCTGGTCTTGCGCTTCATGGAGGGATGACTTTCGGAGATCCGGCAGACGTCAGCTCTTCACGATGAAAGGCTTCGCCGCGGCATCGTAGTCGGCATAGCCCAGCGTCGCGCGCAGATCGGCCGGCGACAGGGCGCTCTTGCTCTCCGCCTCCCCGGCCTTGAGCGCCGCCAGTCCCGCCTTCATGCCGGCGGCGGCCGGTGACAGCATGCCGGTCGGATAGGTGCCGATCTTGAAGCCGAGCTTCGCGGCCTCCGTCTGTGAAGGCGTGGCGCGCGGCGCCCCCGGCGACAGCACCGCGAAGGACGGCCGCCCCTTGGCGGCCGCGATTCCGCGCCTGATCTCCTCGTCGTCGGCCGGCGAGTCGAGGAACAGGATGTCGGCACCCTCCTCGACATACATTTCGATGCGCGCCACCGCCTCGTCGAGGCCCTGGGTCGGCCGGCAGTCGGTGCGCGCCAGCACCAGGATACCGGACTCCTTGGCCGCCTGGACGGCGGCGCGGACTTTCATGCGCGCTTCCTCGCGCGGCAGGCAGGGCTTGCCGGCAGCCGTGAGCGCGCGCGGCGTGATCTTGTCCTCGATGAGCACCGCGGCGGCACCAGCGCGGCCATAGGCCCGGACGGTGCGCTGGACGTTCATCGCATTGCCGTAGCCGTGATCGCCATCGGCCAGGACCAGCAGATCGGGCGCCGCGCTGTGCACCATGTTGAAGGAATCGAACATCTCGCCGAACGAGACCAGATCGAGGTCGGGCCCGCCCAGCCGGCTGGCCGCGACGCACGAGCCCGAGAGGAACGCCGTCTTGAAGCCCTCTCCATAGGTCAGCTTGGCGGTGAGCCCGTCCCACACGGCCGGCATGACGACGAGGCCGGGCTCGGCCAGCAGGGCGCGCAGACGTTGGGGGGCAGTGGTCACAGAAATCTCCTCGGGATGAATGCGGCCCGGACGATAGCAGAGATGCCGGCCCAGTCGACACGGCGGGCGAATCGGGTCTAGCTTCGTATTCACTGCAATCGATCGGGAGCGAGAAGAACGAACAACCGACGACACTGGGAGGACAACATGAAGATCCCGAATGGGTGTATCGCGTTTATTTGCGTAGTGGCGGGAGTGATCGCACCACCGGGCGCCGGCTGGGCGCAGAAATATGGCGGCGTGCTGAAGATCCAGCACATGGACACGCCGCCCAGTGCCTCGATCCATGAAGAGGCAACCGTCTCCGTCGCCGTCCCCTTCATGGCGCTCTACAACAACCTCGTCATCTTCGATCAGAACGTCCCCAGGAACAGCTTCGATTCCATCGTGCCTGACCTCGCGACAAGCTGGGAGACAAGGGACGACGGCCGCAAGCTGGCCTTCAGGACTCGCGACGGCGTGAAATGGCATGACGGCAAGCCGTTCTCGGCCGCCGACGTCGCCTGCACCTTCGATCTCATCCTCACGCCCGACAGGCTTCGCCGCAATCCGCGCAGCGCCTGGTATGGCAACGTCGAGAAGGTGACAGCGGACGGACCATCGGAGGTGACCTTCCACCTCAAGCAGCCGCAACCTGCGCTGCTGGCGCTGCTCGCCTCGGGCTACACGCCGATCTATCCCTGCCATGTGCCGGCAGCGGACATGCGGCGCAAGCCGGTCGGCACCGGCCCCTTCAAGCTGGCCGACTTCAAGATGAACGAGGGCATCAAGCTGGTGAAGAACCCGGACTACTGGAAGCCGGGGCGGCCCTACCTCGACGCCATCGAATTCTCGATCATCGCCGACCGCTCGACGCGCATGCTGTCATTCATCGCCGGCAAGTTCGACATGACGTTCCCCGCGGACGTCACCGTGCCGTTGCTGAAGAACATCAGGCGCGACGCGCCCCAGGCGCAGTGCACGATGCGCGAGAGCGGTGTCAGCACCAACCTGATCGTCAATCGCGAGGTCGTACCCTTCGACAACCCGAAGATCCGACGCGCCATGGCGCTGACCCTCGATCGCGAGTCTTTCATCAAGATCCTGAGCGAGGGCGAGGGCCAGATGGGCGGCGCCCTGCTGCCGCCGCCGGACGGCGTATGGGGCCTGCCTGCGGAGAAGCTCAAGGGCCTCATCGGCTATGGCGACGTCGAGAAGGCGCGCGAAGAAGGCCGGGCGCTGATGAAGGAAGCAGGCTACGGGCCTGACAAGCGCCTGAAGATCAAGGTCAGCACGCGCAACATCGCCACCTACAAGGACCCGGCGGTGATCCTGATCGACCAGCTCAAGCAGATCTGGATCGATGCCGAGCTCGAGGTCATCGATACGAGCGTTTACTACAACCGGGTCTTCAAGAAGGACTATGTCGTTGCACTCAACCTGACCGGCAGCGCGGTCGACGATCCCGACGTGACCCTGTTCGAGGGCTACGCCTGCGGCTCGTTGCGCAACTACAACAACTACTGCAATCCGGAGATGACCAAGCTCTTCGATCAACAGTCCCGCGAGACCGACCGCAAGAAGCGTCAGGAGATGGTCTGGGAGATCGATCGCCGACTGCAGGAGGACGTGGCGCGGCCGATCATCAGTCACGGCCGAATCGCCGGATGCTGGCAACCGCACGTCAAGAACGTGACGCTGCACACCAACAGCATCTACAACAACTGGCGCTTCGAGGACGTCTGGATCGACCGATAGAGTGAAATGAGTTCAGGTCGAGCGCTGCCCGGTGCGGCGCTCGACCTTCATCTACCGCAACTTATGACCTAAAGGTCCTTCGCTGCGCTCAGGATGATAATCTTGTTGGGGTCGGCGCAGTGCGTCGATGCAGGAAAAGCTGTCATCGCGCGCGGGGTAATCCCCGCGCTGGAGCGCAGCGAAGGACCTTTCCCTTCCCGTCAGCCGGCGGCTTTCAGCAACAGTTTGCCGGCGACTCCCCGGCCTTCGAGGCGGCGGTGCATGTCCGCCGCCTCGGCCAGCGAAAACACGCCCTCTATGGGCACCTTCAGCCAGCCCTCCGCAAGCGCGGCAAGCACCTGCTCCACGCCGGCCCGCCATTCGGGGGATGCCTGGTCGATATGGCCCAGATGCAGGCGGGTGAAGGTCTGCGAGCGCGGCAGGATACGTTCGCGGATGTTCTTGAAGGGCTGCCCCTCGGCCTCGCCAATGCTGATGATGTGGCCCAGCATCTTCACGACGCCGAACGTGCGGTCGAGCATGGTGGCGCCGTAGGAATCGATGGCGAGGTCGACGCCCTTGCCGTCGGTGAAATCAAGCACCGCGTGCTCGAAATCTTCCTGCGAGGTCACCACGACCCGCGAGGCGCCGTAGGCCAGCGCCCTCGCCTCCTTGCCGGGCGTGCCCGTCGTGCCGATGACGCGCGCGCCGGCGCGAACGGCGAGCTGGGTGCACATCAGCCCGACTCCGCCGCCGATCGCATTCACCAGCACGGTATCGCCCGGCCCGATGCCGCCGTAGATCGTCCACATCATGTGCCAGGCGGTCAGCGCCTGGATGGGAAAAGCCGCCCCGACGTCGAGACCGACCGCATCGGGCAGCTTGATGAGGCCCTTTGACGAGGCGACGCATTTCTCCGCATAGGCGCCGCCTTTTTCCGGAAAGGTCGCGACGCGATCGCCCACCTTCACGTCCGTCACACCCTGTCCCAGCGCAGCCACGGTCCCCGAGACCTCGAACCCCAGGATCATCGGATAGGTCATGGGATGCGGATAAATGCCCATGCGGACCTGCGTGTCGGCCCAATTGCAGCCGGCATAGGCCACATCGATCAGCACCTCCCCCGGGCCGGGCACGGGATCAGGCAGGTCGGCCAGCACGAGTTGCTCGGGCCCACCCGTGGCATGGATGACGACGGCTTTCATTTGCTTCTCCCACGACGACGATTGTGCGGGAGTCTTGCAGCTTCGATGCCAGGACGGGGCCAGAACGGGACCAGACCGGGGCCACAACGCCCCCTCCCCGGAAGCACCCTCAGCCTTTTTCCGCCAGCAGTTCGCGCAAACGGGCTGTCGCGGCGCGGCCGATGACGAGCGGATCGGTCATGCCGTCGAGGACGAGGCGGCTCGTCGACCGCGTCGGCGCCTCGACGCGGCGCAACCGGTCGCGGTTGATCATCACCGACCGGCCCAGCCGCACGAAGGAGGGGGGCAGCACCTCCTCGAAATGGGCCAGCGTGCGCAGGATCATCACCGGCGGCTGCCCGGCTACGAAGACACGCACAAAATCGCCGTCGGCGCAGATCGCCGCGATCTCCGCCGGCGCAACGAGCAGGGTGCGGCGGGGCGTCCTGAGTTCGATCACCCCGGGGCCGGGCGGCAGCGCCGACAAAGCGAGCTGTCGCGCCGCACGCGCCAGCGCCCCTTCGAGCCGCGCCGGCTCGACCGGCTTCAGGAGAAAGTCGACGGCATCGACGGCGAAGGCATCGACGGCGTGTTCGGCGAAGGCCGTGACGAAGACCACGATCGGCGGTCGCTCCAGCGAATCGAGGAGGTCGAAGCCGTCGCGGCCCCCGCCCAGCTCGATGTCGAGAAAAACGAGGTCGGGCTGCAGCTTCACGATGTGCGCGCGGGCGGTCTCGGTAGTGTCGGCCTCGCCCACGATCTCCACGTCGGGATGAGCCGCGAGCAGCCGGCGCATCGCGCTGCGGGCCAGTGGCTCGTCGTCGACGATCAGGACCCGCACGGCTCGCCCTGCAGCTCGAGCGTCGCGATCACCTTCTTGTCACAAGCACGCTCGCCGACCTCGTGCAAGGTGAAGGCATGGCGGTCCGGATAGTGAAGCGCGAGACGCTGGCGCACGTTCTCCAGCCCGATGCCGGGACGGGGGCGTCGCGCCATTGGGCCTGCGATGTCGAGCGTGCCGGAATTCTCGACCTCGACATGAAGCGTCTCGCCCATGAGGCGGATCTCGACACGGAGGTCGAGCCCCTCGTCGCGCCTGCCGTGCTTGATGGCATTCTCCACCAGGGGCTGCAGGAGGAAGCTCGCGATACGGCATCGCGCGGTCTCGGGCATCATGTCGAGGCGGGTATGCAAACGGTCGCCGAAGCGCGCCTTCTGGACGCCGAGATAGGCATTCACCCCGGCGACTTCACTCTCGACCGATACGACCGTGTGATTGATGCCGTCGAGCGAATGCCGGAGATAGGCCGTGAGGTTGCGCAGCATGTCCAACGCCGCCGCGGGGCGCTCGTGAATCTCCTCGGCGACGCCGTTCAGGGCGTTGAAGAGGAAATGCGGATCGAGCTGAAGGCGCAATTGTTCGAGCTCGGCCCGCAGGGTCTCTGCCTGCGCGTGCATGGCCTTGCGATGCTGCGCCTGCTCCGCCATCTCCGCGCGCAGCCAGAAATAGGCGAGACTCCATCCGGCCAGGACAAAGAAGTAGTGCACGGCCGGGATGAAGAACTCTTCGATGCCGGGGCTGTCGCGCGGCACGATCCAGGGAAGCACTTCATGGACGACCACGATCATGGTCGCGACCGCAAGCGCGCCGAGCAGCGAAAGCAGCGCGATCAGCGCCACGCCTGCAATCGACACGCGGGACTCGAAACGGCGCGAGACATACACGGCGCGCATCGCCGTCGAGATCGCCACCAGGCAAAGAAGGATGAGCCCCGTACGGGCGAAGGCCACGGGGTAGCTGTGAAAGGCGATACGCTGCGCCATGAAGTTGGCAATCGCGAAGAGTCCCCAGCCCGCAAGCTGAGCCCGCCAGAACAGGGATAGACCGTTCCACCGGGTAAGCAGGAATGCGGACAAGATCTTGGCCTCCGGAGGGGACGGCGGGATGCCCGCGGAAGATTGGGCATTTGGCGATGTCAGGCAAGCGCCCCCTGCCACACCCGGCGGGCGACGTTCGTCGATTTTCCTGCCGCGTTCATCGACTAGTCGCCGGACCGTCGATGCCACGCTTCCAATCGATGACATCATTACGCGCATAGAATGCAGGAGCGGAGAGCAACATGGCGACGGTCAAATACACGGTCAAGGACAACTGGGGTTCAGGCTTCATCGGCAACATGACGGTCGACGGCGGCACGTCCGGGATCCATGGCTGGACCGTCGAGTTCGATGCCGGCTTCACCATCACCAACATCTGGGGCGCCGAGATCGTGAGCCGCGTCGGCACCCACTACGTTCTCCGCAACGCCGCCTACAACGCGGATGTCTCGTCCGGCGGGGCCGTCACCTTCGGCTTCCAGGCGACCCCCGGCCCCACCGGCGGCACGGTCGCGAGCGGCCTGTCGCTGAATGGCGACGATGAGCCCGTGCCGGTTCTGCCGACACTCTCGGTGGGCGACGCGTCGGTCGTCGAGGGCAGCAGCGGCACCAAGCAGATGACCTTCACGGTCAGCCTCTCCCAGGCTGCCACCGGACCTGTGACGGTCAATTATGCGACCGCCAACGGGACCGCGACAGCCGGCCAGGATTATGTCGCCAAGTCCGGCACGATCATCTTTGCCGCCGGCGAGACGCAGAAGACGATCAGCGTTACGGTCAACGGCGACAAGGTCGTCGAGCTGAACGAAACGCTGGCGCTGAACCTGTCCGCGCCGGCCGGCGCCACCCTCGCCGATGGCGCGGCGGTCGGCGCGATCCTCACCGACGACGTCATCGTTCCCAAGATCGCCATCGCCGACACCATGGTGAAGGAAGGCGACGGCGGCACACGCAATCTGGCCTTCACCGTCACGCTCTCGGAAGCCACCAGCGGCCCGGTCACGGTGACTTATGCCACCGCAGACGGCACCGCCAAGGCGGGCCAGGACTACATCGCCCAGACCGGCACGCTGAGCTTCGCCGCCGGCGAAACCTCCAAGGTCATCAACGTCAAGGTCACAGGCGACACGGCGCTCGAAAGCAACGAGACGCTGAAGGTCAACCTGACCTCGGCGACTGGCGGCAAGATCGTGGACGCTCTCGCGGGTGGCACGATCGTGAACGACGACGCGACGATCTCGGTCTCCGACGCCTCGGTCACGGAAGGCAACAACGGCACCAGCAACCTCGCCTTCACCGTCACCCTGTCCGCCGCGGCTTCCGGACCGGTTTCGGTCGCCTACGCCACCAGCAACGGCACGGCCAGAGCCGGCCAGGATTATATCGCCCAGACCGGCATACTGACCTTTGCCGCCGGCGAAACATCCAAGGTCGTTAACATCCAGGTGACAGGCGACACGGTGGTGGAAGCCAATGAGACGCTGAGGTTCAACCTGTCGTCGCCGACCGGCGCCACGATCCGGGACGGAGCCGGCATCGGCACGATCGTCAACGACGACAGCACCGCGCTCCCTGCGCTGTCGATCGCCGACGCCTCGGCGTCGGAAGGCAGCACGGCGGCGCCCGGACTTACGACCTTCACCGTAAATCTATCCTCTGCGGCCACCGGCCCGGTCACCGTGCATTTCGCGACGGCGAACGGCACGGCGGTGGCCGGCAGCGATTACGTCGCCCAGTCGGGCACGCTCACCTTTGCGGCCGGCGAGACGCAGAAGACCATCCAGATCTCCACGATCGGTGATGCGGTCGTCGAGGCGAATGAAGGCTTCAGCGTCGTCCTGTCGAGTGCGACCGGCGCCACGGTCGCCGATGCCACCGGCATCGGCACGATCGTCAACGATGACGCGCCGACGCCGACCCAGCCGACGCTCAGCATCTCCGATGCGTCGGTGATCGAGGGCGATCCCGGTACCGGCGCTGCGCCCGGCTGGCTCAGCACCTCGGGCAACCAGATCGTCGATGCGGCCGGCCATACGGTGCAGATCGCGGGCGTGAACTGGTTCGGCTTCGAGAACAACGATCTGGCGCCGCACGGCCTGTGGACGCGCAACTACAAGGAGATGATGGACCAGATGGCGGATCTAGGCTTCAACACGATCCGCCTGCCCTTCTCCAACGACACGCTCCACAGCACGGGTACTCCCAACATCAACTATTCGGCGAACCCCGACCTGCGCGGCCTCTCGGCGATGCAGGTCATGGACAAGATCGTCGCCTATGCCGAACAGATCGGGCTGAAGATCATCCTCGACCATCATCGCAACAATTCCGGCGCCGGCACTTCGGAAAACGGCCTCTGGTACGACAGCCGGCATAGCGAAGCCGACTGGATCAACGACTGGAAGATGCTGGCAGAGCGCTACGCCGACAATCCGGCGGTTATCGGCGCGGACCTGCACAACGAGCCTTACAACGGCACCTGGGGCGGTGGCGGTCCCAACGACTGGGCGGCGGCGGCCGAACGCGCGGGCAACGCCATCGGCGAGGTCAATCCCAATATGCTGATCTTCGTCGAGGGCGTCGGCACCTATAACGGTCAGAACTACTGGTGGGGCGGCAACCTGATGGGCGTGCGCGACCGGCCGATCGACCTCGCGCTCGACAACAAGCTGGTCTATTCGGCGCACGACTATCCCAACTCAGTCTACGAGCAGCCGTGGTTCCAGGGTGCCGATTTCCCGGCGAACCTGCCCGCCAAGTTCGACCAGATGTGGGGCTACATCTACAAGGAGAACATCGCGCCGGTCTGGATCGGCGAGTTCGGCACGAAGCTCCAGGACCCCAAGGACGCGCCATGGCTGGAAGCGATCACCTCCTATCTCTCGGGCGATCTCGACAATAACGGCACGCACGACCTGCCGGCCGGCCAAAAAGGCGTGAGCTGGACCTTCTGGTCGTGGAATCCCAATTCGAGCGACACCGGCGGCATCCTCGCCAACGACTGGCGGACCGTGAACCAGGACAAGATGGGTTACCTGACGCCCATCCAGTACGAGTTCCACGAGGACGCGCCCGGCGATGGCGGCACGCCGAGCGGCCCGACGGCGAGCTTCGTGCTCACCCTCTCGGAGGCGGCGACGCACGAAGTGACGGTCGAATACCAGACCGTCTACGGCGAGGCAGGTGCGGCGGACTTCATTGCCAGCAACGGCCATGTCACCTTCGCGATCGGCGAGCAGAGCAAGACAATCACGATCGAGATCTCGCCGGACAAGCTCGTCGAGGGCAACGAGCATTTCGGCATCGTGCTGAGCAATGCCGTGGGCGCCACGATCTCGCGCGGCACCGGCACGGGCACCATCGTCGACGACGATGCGGTACCGGCGACGCCTCCGACCGCGCCCGCGGACCCGACGCCGCCCGCGAACTCGGGAGATCTGGAGGCCATGTTCGCGATCGTGAACTCGTGGTCCGGCGGCTTCAACGGCAGCGTCACGCTGGAAAATGACGGTGCGACCGCGACCACCGGCTGGCAGGTCAAGATCGAGACGACCAACCAGATCACCGACATCTGGAACGCGGTGATCGTGTCGCACGATGCGAACGGCTATGTCGTCGGCAACGCTTCCTACAACGGGACGATCGCCCACCACGGCGAGACCAGCTTCGGTTTCGTGGCCACCGGCGGGCAAAGTCCGTCGACCGTGCACATCGACCTGCTGCACGTGTGACGTCTGACCGCAGAGCTTGACGCCGTTTCGGCGGCGTCTCGCCCTGCAGTCTCCGACGCTTCCAGGGCGCTTCCTGTCGTCCTTCGCAGTGCCTAAAATCGGCGCCGGGAGGATTTTTGTCGATGAAGTTCAGCTTCTCCAGCGAGCAGGAAGAATTCAGGACCAATCTGCGCCGCTTCCTGGGCGAGCGCTCGCCCACCAAGGAGGTGCGGCGTCTGATGGAAACCGAGACCGGCTTCGAGCCCGCCGCCTGGCGCAAGCTCAATGCCGAGCTGGGCCTGACCGCGGTGCGCATCCCGGAGGCCTATGGCGGCCAGGGCTTCGGCTTCGGCGAACTCGGCATCGTTCTGGAGGAGATGGGCAGGTCGCTGCTCTGCGCCCCCTTCTTCTCGACGGCCGTTCTCGCGTCGGGCGCGATTCTGAACGCCGGCACCGAAGACCAGAAGCAGGCACTGCTGCCCGGCATCGCCGCGGGCGACACCATCGCCACGCTGGCCTGGGTCGAGGACCCCGCGCATTGGGATGCCGCCGCCACCAGGATGACGGCCACACAGTCGGGCGGCACCTGGAAGCTCGACGGCCACAAGAGCTACGTGCTGGACGGCCACACCGCCGATCTCATCGTCGTGCTGGCGCGCGCGGCCGGCACCTCGGGCGAGGCCGGCCTCTCGCTGTTTGCCGTCAAGGGTGACGCCACGGGACTGGAGCGCCGGAACCTCAAGGTGATGGACCCGACGCGCAAGCTGGCCCGTCTCGACTTCAAGGGCGTCGAGGCGACCCTGTTGGGCGAAGCCGGCGCCGCGGCGGCGCCTTTCGCCCGCACCATGGTCGAAGCTTCGATCTGCCTCGCCAACGAGATGGCGGGCGTCGCCGAGCGGCTGCGCGAGGATGCGCTGGCCTATGCGCAGATGCGCATGCAGTTCGGTCGGCCGATCGCCTCCTTCCAGTCGATGAAGCACAAGCACGCCGACATGCTGGTCGACGTCGAGCTCGCGAAATCGGCCGCCTACTACGCCGCCGCTGCCCTCGACGAGGGCGACGACGACATCGTCGCGGTGGCATCGATTGCCAAGGCAGCCGCCAGCGAGGCCGCCCTGCAGACGGCCGTCCATGCCATCCAGATCCATGGCGGCATCGGCTTCACCTGGGACAACGACACCCATCTCTGGTTCAAGCGCGCCAAGAGTTCGGAGGTGCTGCTGGGCGATGCCCATCACCACCGCGAACAGATGATGCAGCACTGGGCCGCCTGAGGAGCATGAAGATGAGCGAACTCACCGAAGACTCCGTCCGCGCCGACGTCCGCGGCTGGCTCGAAGCCAACTGGAATCCCGACCTCGGCCTCGTGGAATGGCGCAACAAGCTGGCCGACTCCGGCTGGGGCGTGCCGGGCTGGCCGAAGGAATGGTACGGCCGCGACCTGTCGGCGGCCCTGGTACCCGTGGTCGACGACGAATTCGCGCGCATCGGCGCGATCGGCGTCGCCAAGGCCGGCATCCGCACCCTGGCCGCCGCGACCATCCTGGCGCACGGCACGGACCTCCATAAGGAGAAGTACCTGCGCCGCATCCTCACCGGCGAGGATACGTGGTGCCAGCTGTTCAGCGAGCCGGGTTCCGGCTCCGACGTGGCCGGCGCCGTCACGCGCGCCGAGATGCAGGGCAACAAGTGGATTGTGAACGGCCAGAAGGTCTGGACGACCTCGGCGCATCACGCGCACTGGGGCCTGCTGCTGGCCCGCACCGACTGGGACAAGACCAAGCACAAGGGCCTCTCCTACTTCATCATCGACATGCACCAGCCCGGCGTGAACGTACAGCCGCTGAAGCAGATGAACGGTCATGCCTCGTTCAACCAGGTGTTCCTCACCGACGCCGTGGTCGAGCCGGAATTCCTGGTCGCCAACGTGGGCGACGGCTGGGCCGTGACGACGACGACCCTGATGCACGAACGGCGTGGCGCCGACGGACTGCGCAGCTGGGCGATGGGTTCGGACCACAAGGGCCGCGCCTACGACGAGGAGCGCGCCGAGATCGCGACCACGATGGAGCCCTACAAGTGGTATCCGCAGCGCGCCGGGCGGGTCGATCTGATCCTGTCGCGCGCGAAAGAGACCGGCCATTTCGACGATCCGGTAGTGCGCCAGGAAATCGCCCGGCTGCTGGTCATGTCCAAGGCCGCCGAATGGACGGCACGCCGAGCGCGAGCCGCCGCCCAGCAGGGTAAGCCGCAGGGTCCCGAAGGTTCGCTCGGAAAACTGGTCTCGAGCCACGTGGCCCGCGCCGCCGCGCGCGTGCATACCCAGATTTCCGGTGCCGATGCCCTCCTCTCGGGCGCCGACAGCCCGATGAACGGCACGATTGCGGAAATCCTGGTCTCGGTGCCGGCGACGTCGATCGCCGGCGGCACAGACGAGATCCAGCGCAACATCATCTCCGAACGCGTCCTCAAGATGCCCAAGGAGCCGAGCATCGACACCACCAAGCCCTTCCGCGACGTGCCACGGAACATTGTGCGATAGTCGAGCGGACGGCAGGGCTATCGCATGTGAGACAAAGGTCCCTCGCGGCGTTCGAGATGACAGCGTTTTCTGCATCGACGCACGGTGCCAAACCGAGCAAAATTGTCATCCCGAACGCCGTGAGGGACCTTTCTCTTACGCGAACAATGTGAACTGCACCGGCCCTTCGGGCGACGTGCGATCGCCCTGGGGCGGACGGCGGTGTCGACCGATACCGCCGTCGCTTTTCTGACTACCGATTGGCCTCGCGCCGCGTGACGGCTACTGTCAGGCACATGACATCCAGCCCGATCACGATCTTCCGCGCCCGCCGCATCCTCACCATGAATCCCGCCCGTCCCGAGGCCACGCATGTGGCCGTGCGCGATGGCCGCATCCTGGGCGCCGGCCCGCTGGAGGAGCTCGCCGGCTGGGGCACTTACACGCTCGACGACAGCTTCGCCGACAAGGTGCTGATGCCGGGATTCGTCGAGGGCCACAGCCACGCCGCCGAAGGCACCTTCTGGCGCTACACCTATCTCGGCCGCTTCGACCGCATGGACCCCGAGGGCAAGATATGGCCCGGCGCAGCCTCGATCGAAGACGTCGTGACCCGTCTGCAGGAGGCCGAACGCAAGCTCGGCTCGCCCACGGAAGCGCTCGCCGGCTGGGGCCTCGATCCCATCTATTACGGCGACCGCCGTGTCGAGCGCGCCGACTTCGACCGCGTGTCGACCATGCGCCCGATCGGCGTGATGCATGCCAGCGGCCACATCTTCAACGTGAACACCCGTGCGCTGGAGCTGGCCGGCCTGTTGCGGCCAGGCGTCAACCATCCCGGCATCCCGCTCGGCGCCGACGGCCTGCCGACCGGCGAGCTGAAGGGCCCCGACGCCATGACGATCGTCGGTGCCCATGTCGGCTTCGACCGCGAAGCGCTGGCCAATGACGAGGATGGCCTGCGCCGCTTCGCCCGCCTGTGCGTGCGCCAGGGCGTCACCACCGCGACCGATCTCGCGAACCTGCTGCCCGACGACGCCGTGTCGATGATGGCGCGCGTCACCGGCGAAGCGGGCTTCCCCGTACGCATCGTGTCGTTCCGCCGCTTCCAGGCGTTGACGCCGGAGCAGGTCGTCGACATCGCCGTGAAGCTCAGGGCCAAGTCGACCGACCGGTTGCGGCTGGGCGCCATCAAGCTGTTCGTCGACGGATCCATCCAGGGTTTCTCGGCGCGGCTGCGCTGGCCCGGTTATTACAACGGCGCGCCCAACGGCCTGTGGTACACGCCGCCCGAAGCGATCAGCGGCCTCTACAAGCTCGCCCTTCAGAAGGGCGTGCTGGTGCACAGCCACACCAATGGCGACCAGGCCACCGAGATGGCGCTCGACTGTCTCGAAGGCGCCCTGCTCGACCAGCCGGCCCGCGACCACCGCTTCACCCTGCAGCACTGCCAGCTGGCCGACGCCGCGCAGTTCCGGCGCATGGCGCGGCTGGGCTTCTGCGCCAACCTGTTCCCCAACCATCATTTCTACTGGGGCGACCAGCATTACGCGACGACGGTCGGACCGGAGCGCGCGATGCGCATGAACGCCTGCGCCACGGCGCTGGCCAGCGGCGTGCCGCTCGCCATCCATTCCGACGCGCCGGTGACGCCGCTCGGCCCGCTGTTCACCGCCTGGGGCGCCGTCAACCGTCTCACCGCCAGCGGCCGCGTGCTGGGCAAGAGCGAATGCATCTCGGTGGCCGATGCGCTGCGGACGATCACCCTGGGCGCCGCCTGGACGCTGAAGCTCGACGGCGAGGTCGGCTCGATCGAATGCGGCAAGCGCGCCGATTTCGCCGTGCTCGAGGACGACCCCCTGGAGATCGCCCCGGAAAACCTCAAGGACGTCCGCATCTGGGGCACCGTCCAGGGCGGCCGTCTCTTCCCCGCCAACGGAGCCTGAGCGAGCTCGCGTGAGCGGCCCGCCTCCCCGGCCGGTCGGACGGCTGCCGGTCACCGTGATCGGCGGCTATCTCGGCGCCGGCAAGACGACGCTGGTCAATCGCCTGCTGCGCGCCGCCGACGGTCGACGGCTCGCCGTCCTGGTCAACGATTTCGGCGCAACGCCGATCGACCGCGACCTCATCGTGTCGTCGGCCGGCGACACGCTGGAAATTTCCGGCGGCTGCGTATGTTGCAGCTACGGCTCGGACCTGATGGAAGCCTTGATGGCCCTGCCCGATCAGCGGACCGACATCGAGCGCGTGGTGCTCGAAACCAGCGGCGTCGCCCTGCCCGGCATGGTAGCCAGCGCCGTCACGCTCCTGTTGCCCTATCGCATCGACGGCATCGTGGTGATGGCCGATGTCGAGACCGTGCGAACGCAGGCGAACGACGCCTATCTCGGCGACACGATCCTGCGCCAGCTCAGCTCCGCCGACCTCGTCGTCGCCAATCGCTGCGATCTCGTCGATGAAGCCTCGTTGCAGGAGACGCTCGCCTGGCTCGGCGCGGAAAGTCCCGCAGCACGAATCGTTCCCGCGATTCGGGCCGATATCGCGCCGGAGCTGCTGCTCGGCCTGCGCGACGATGGAAAACCTCGCCTGTCCAACACGCTCACGACGCCGGGAGCGCCAGACGCGGCGTCGCTCTACCAGTCGCTGGAACTCGACCTGCCGGCGGACATCGACGTCATGGAACTCGCCCGGCGCCTGACGGCGCCCGACATCGGCGTGCTGCGCGCCAAGGGCATCCTGCTTCAGCCGGACGGCCGCCTTGTCGCGTTGCATGTCGTCGGCCAGCGCTTCGAGATCGACGCGGCGCCTGCGGCTGCGACGCCGGGCAAGCTGGTCGTGATCGGCCTGCGCACCCGCCTCGATCGCCGCGCCGTGGAGCAGGCGCTTCAGCCGAGATTGTCGACGTCGTTGCGCAGCGCCTGACCGGCCCGGAAGCGGGCCAGGTTATCGAGGAAGATGCCGAAGATGGCCTCGTTCTGCCCCAGCGAATGGCTGGCGGTGTGCGGCGACACCAATACATTGGGCAGATCCCACAGCGGCGACGCCGGATCGAGCGGCTCGCGCTCGAACACGTCGAGATAGGCGCCCGCCAGCTTGCCGCTCTGCAGCGCCACGATGACATCCTTCTCCACCGCGACTTCGCCGCGTGCGACATTGATGAAGTGCGCCCCCTCGGGCATCGCCGCGAACGCCGCTTCGTCGGCGATGCCGCGCGTCACCGGCGAAGCCGGGCAGCACAGGATCAGCCAGTCGGCCTGCGGCAGCACCTCGTGCAACTGCTCATAGGCGACCACGCGCTCGCACGGCTCCACGGGCTCGGCCGTCCGGCGCACGCCGATCGCGCGCATGCCCAGCATCTTGAGCAGCGACCCGATGTTGCGACCGATCGGCCCCATGCCCACGATCACGGCGGTCTGCCCCGCGAGGTCGCGCGGCGAGCGCTCGGCCAGGCGCGGCTCCCAGGCATGGCGGCGCTGGGCATCCGCCAACAACGGGAAGCGGCGATTGAGCGCGATCACCGCACCCAGGGTGCTGTGTGCAACGGTGATCGCCGTGGCGCCCGAGGCGGTCGTCACCTTGATGCCGCGCGCGCGCAGCTCGCGATAGATCGGGCGCTCGGCGCCGGCCGGATGGATCTGCAGCCATTTGAGGTTCGGCGACTTGGCGACGACCGCGTCGAAGCCCTGGAGCTCGGGCGTCGGATTGGTGGGACTGGACTTGCCCGTCACCTCGCGGGTCATGAAGGCGATGTCGGCGGCGCCGGGACCCTCGGCCACCAGCGCCTCCTCGGCGGTCAGGAAGGACAGCGTGCCCGGCGGCACGGCGGCCGCGATGCGCTCGCCCCAGATACGCTGCGCGTGGGACGACAGCAGAAGAGTGATCATGACGGCAGGATAACCAACCTTCGACCGCGATGACAGGCGTGTTAGGCTGCATCATGCTCACCCTCTATTACTCGCCCGGCTCCAGCTCCATGGCAGCCCATATCGCCCTCCACGAAGTCGGCGCCACGTTCGAAAAGCGCGCGGTGTCGGTGCCGCGCAAGGAAACGCGCACGCCCGAATTCCTTGCCGTCAATCCTGCAGGCAAGGTTCCGGTCCTGCTGGTGGACGGACGGCCACTCACGGAAGTGGCGGGAATCCTGTTCTATCTCGCCCGCACCTATCCCGCGGCCGGACTCCTGCCGGTGGGCGACATCGAGGCCGAAGCACAGGCCATCTCCTGGATGTCCTACGTCGCCTCGACGATCCATCCGGCGATCCGGCAGGGCGTGCCGGAAGCCCGCGAACTCTACGCGGTGGCGGACAAGCGCCTGGGCGACCGCGAGTGGGTGCTCGGCGATCACTATTCGGTCGCCGACATCCATCTGTTCCGCGTCTACTGGCGCTTCCGCGATCAGCTCGAGCGCACGCCGGGGGATTTCCCCGCGCTCGAAGCCCACCATGCCCGCATGCTGGAGCGCCCCGCCGTCAAGAAGACGATCGAGATCGAAGCGAAGGGTTGAGCAACGCGGCGTCGCTTGCCGGCCTTTGCTAGCAGGAACTCAGCGCAATCGATCGCGATTAGCCTAGTTCCTCGAACAGCGGCACAGGCCGCATACAGGAGCAATTAAGCGGGCGATCGGAAGCGTGTGATTCAGACTTCTATATCTGTTCTGACACCAATCGACAGATCAACGATGGCCTTGATGGGGGTATAGAGGTCGATACCAACGTCCTTAGACTTGAATGTAATGATTAGAGAGTACCGCGTCTCCTTGTTGACGTACTCTTTGCCCGCACGATCACGCCACCACCCCAGCACTGGCTTGATGCACAGCGTGTCGCGACTGAGCAGTTCGATGGCGGGCCCTGACCATGTATCACTGTGAAGCGAACCCGCCGAAATACTGTTCGGGCCAAGGCTTGATCGGCGTGCGCCCATGCAGCCAGGCGCTACTCGTTCGGCTATGCGGGCTTAAATCCCCGGCACGAGCCAACGGCGACCAGCTTTCATATCCCTCTTCGGTCACATCCACGAAATCGGTGTAACCGCCGACGGTCAACGCATTCCATGCTTGAGCCGGATCCTCAATTGGGAATTCGCCTTGGTCTCGAAATCTAGCAGGATCAGTCTCCGCCGCGATATTTCCTGCAGCTACGACGATCATGCGCCGCGGCGCATTCTGCTCGTCACCCAGCATTGTTCCTGCCGCCGCTTGGTCAATCGCGGCGCTCCAGCTTGAAGGGGTGGCCCCTGAGACTTCGCGGTTCGTGATCGCCATGCAATACACGCGACGCCTTTCGGGTGCGGTAATTTCCGGCAGCGATATCGCTGTTTGCGTCAGGACGCCATAACTCGCTGGATCATTTGGATCGAAACCATTGGGCGGCAGAAGCTTCACCGACTCTAGGCGGTGCGTTAGCGTCCGCAGCGCCGTATCGGAGAGAGCTGCCGTCAGATCGCCGTGCAATGCCATGCCTGCCATGGCTGTGCCGTGCCCGCCCGCGTCGTGATCATCTACGCCCCAATCTGCATTCACAGCATGCAAGTCGGCGGTAGCGGCAGCAGGTTCAATCAGCGCATGGCCTCGATTCACGCCGGTATCGAAGACGCAAACAGCAGGCGCTTCCGTTCCTGGCCAAACCGTTCGCGTAGCAAGATCGTCGGACCATGAGTGCTGATCAGCCTTAACCTCGTCGGTAAAGAACGTCGGGTTGTCTGTTGCGCGTCTTACCTCGGCGATCGCACCCGTCAGGTACAGCATAAGCTCAATGGCGAAGCGCTTCGCGAGCACGGGGATAACCGTCACGTCGGGAAAGTATAAGCGCCGCTCTTTACTGGCGGCCCGCACTTCTATGCGCGCGCATACTTCTTCGATCTGGACTTCAGCTTCAGGCCAGCACCAGAGCGCCCACCACATCTGGTGCTCAGGATCTTCGGGAAGTGCTTCTCGTACGTCGGTCCACACGGTCGCGAGCTGGGCCGTGCGGAAAGCTTGTATCGCCTCGACTAAGGATTTGTTGGGCGGGTTCTGCCCTACCTCCGTGAGTTCACCCGTCCGGTACTCCTGGAGAATGGCTGCAAGTGCTTCGCGTGATGCGTCCGGCAAAAACAATGCAACGGTGCGCGCTTCCCTTTCGTCGACCTTGGACGCTCCTGGCCGCAGCCCCAGTTTCTTCTTCTGAAGAATTTCGGGGCTTGCCCCTCGCCTAAGCTCCACTTCCAGAATGGTTGTGGTAGCTGGTGGCAGGCGATCATCCGTGGGGCGCATCGCTTCGGCCAATTCGAAAGCCGCATCAAGCTCGACCTGAAGGCGGCGGCCATGCTCCTCGCGCTCTCTTGCTACAACGCCGCCCCCGGCCCCTACGCCTTGGTACCTATGTTGAGACTTGAACTTCGTGATCTCAATGTGCGGAAGCGTAAATCTCGACGCCATTCACTTATGCGCCTTTCGTCTCCATAAACGCATTGCGCATCGAATGACGCTCGCGAAGACGCTCGAGCAGATCGTCCGTACTCAGTATTCTACGCTCATCCAGAATGGCCGTCTTAACCGCGTCGTCGCTTGCGCGCACGATCTCCGACTGGCTCAACCCTTCAGCTTCTTGCAGGATTTTCTTCCAGTTCGCTTTGACGATCTTCAGCGGACCAATATGACCGGCAATCAGCCGCTTGATTTGAACGTCGGTTGGTGCGTCGAATTCAAGCACCTGATCGTACCGGCGCAGCAACGCGCGATCGAGCAATCTCGGATGGTTAGTCGAGCAGATGATGACGCTATCGGTCGCGCTCGCTTCTTCCATGAATTGCAGGAATGAGTTCAAGACACGACGCATCTCAGCCACGTCATTCGTAGCCGTGCGGTGGCCGCCTACTGCGTCAAACTCATCGAAGAGATAGATGCCGCGACGCTTGGCCGTTTCATCGAAGATCATACGCAGCTTGGAAGCAGTCTCGCCCATGTATCTCGTAATCAGGGAGTCGAGCCGGATTACATACAATGGTAAGTGCAACTCACCCGCCAGTGCTTCCGCCGACATTGTCTTGCCGGATCCGGGCGGCCCCACGAAGAGCAATCGACGATTCGGCGTCTTGCCGTGTTCACGTAGCCAATCACGCTTCCTTTGCTGCCGCAAAACGTCATTGATGCGCTCGACCAGCTCATCCTTTAGCACAACGTCCTTGAGGTTGAAGCGCGGATTGCGCAGCTCAAGCAGCCCTTCAAGGCTGCCACGCGGACTTGCGAACTGAATCGGGACTGACTGGCCCCGGCTTGACTGCGCCCGGGCCTTGTCTACCTCCGTCCGCAATTCTTGCGCGGCATCGCGGTGTCCTTGGCGCGCCTCCGCCGCAGCGACCTGCAAGGCGATCGAGAAAAAGGTCTCGTCATCGCCTTCAGCGCGACTCCTCAACATGGCCAGGATTTGCTTTACGTTCGACAGGGGAACCTTCCAGTCCGCCAAGGCTACAAAATTCTGCGCTCACAATGAATTAGTAATTCTTGCAGGATAGCACGCTTTCAGTGGATGTGACGCCCTCACGTGAGAACCTTATCCCAGCTAGGACGACATAAAACCAGCAAGCTACTTTTGGCCCGCTTTGCTTTTCCATCTCATACATCCACCGGCGCTTAAGAACTGCGCGGGAAGGTTGCGCGCGAAGAAACGCGCACGCCCGAGTTCCTCGCCGTCAATCCGGTGGGCAAGGTTCCGGTCCTGCTGGTGGACGGACGGCCGCTTACGGAAGTGGCGGGAATCCTGTTCTATCTCGCCCGCACCTATCCGGCGGCCGGACTCCTGCCGGTGGGCGACATCGAGGCCGAAGCACAGGCCATCTCCTGGATGTCCTACGTCGCCTCGACGATCCATCCGGCGATCCGGCAGGGCGTGCCGGAAGCCCGCGAACTCTACGCGGTGGCGGACAAGCGCCTGGGCGACCGCGAGTGGGTGCTCGGCGATCACTATTCGGTCGCCGACATCCATCTGTTCCGCGTCTACTGGCGCTTCCGCGATCAGCTCGAGCGCACGCCGGGGGATTTCCCCGCGCTCGAAGCCCACCATGCCCGCATGCTGGAGCGCCCCGCCGTCAAGAAGACGATCGAGATCGAAGCGAAGGGTTGAGTCTCTTCGTAGCTTTCCTCTCCCGTCACACGGGCAGGGCTATCGCATGTGACGCAAAGGTCCTTCGCTGCGCTCAGGATGACAGTGTTTTCTGCATCGACGCACGGCGCCAATCCCAGCAAAATTGTCATCCTGAGCGCAGCGAAGGACCTTGCGGGCCGGTCAACGCACTCCCTTGCGCGCGCGAGATCCTTCGCTTCGCTCAGGATGACAACAACACTCACTAACCCGCGTTGATCGCCCGCCACACCTTCTCCGGCGTGGCGGGCATGTCGATGTGTTTTCCGCCCAGCGCATCGACGATGGCGTTCATGATCGAGGGCAGCGCACCCGCACAGCCCGCCTCGCCGCAGCCTTTCACGCCCAAGGTATTGGTCTTGGCCGGCACGGGATGGCTCTGGATCGTGAAGCTCGGCGCGTCCTGCGCCCGCGGCAGGGCGTAGTCGGTGAAGGAGCCGGTGAGGAGCTGGCCCTGCTCGTCATAGACGGTGCGCTCCATGATCGCCTGGCCGAGTCCCTGCACGACACCGCCATGTGCCTGGCCCTCGACCAGCAGCGGATTGATGACCGTGCCGAAGTCGTTGACCATGAAGTAGCGCACCAGCTCGATCGTACCGGTGTCGGGATCGATCTCGACCTCGCAGACATGGCAGCCATTGGGAAACGACGACGGCGGCGTATCGGAGACATGCGCCACGTCGAGCGTCTGCGGCACGTCGTCCGGCAGCGCCAGCCCGTCGCGCAGCTTCTGCGCCAGTTCCAGAATTCCGATGCTGCGGTCGGTGCCGGCAATCGTGAAGCGGCCCCTGGCGAATTCCATGTCGGCCACCGAAGCTTCGAGCACATGGGCCGCGATCTTCTTGCCCTGGTCGATGACCTTGTTGCTGGCCTCGAGAAAAGCTTCCGCGCCCACCAGCGCCGAGCGCGAACCGCCGGTGCCGCCGCCGGCCTTCAGCTGGTCGCTGTCACCCTGCAGCAGCTTGAAGCGCTCGAAGGGAATGCCAAGCAGGCCCGTCAGCACCTGGGCGAAGGCCGAGGCATGGCCCTGGCCGTAGTCGAGCGTGCCGCTCAGCATGGTGACGTCGCCGTCGGGCTCGAAGCGGATGCCGCCATGTTCCTTGCCGGCCGGCGCCGTCACTTCGAGATAGCTGCCGACGCCGCGGCCGCGCAGTTTGCCGCGCTTCGCGCTCTCTTCCTTGCGGGCCGCGAAGCCGTCCCAGTCGGAGATCTCCAGCGTCTCGTCGAGGATGGCGCGGAACTCGCCCGAATCGTAGAGATTGTTGGCCGGCGACTTGTACGGCATCTGCTCCGGCGCGATGTGATTGCGCCGCCGCAACTCGATGCCGTCGATGCCGATCTCGCGCGCCGCGGTGTCGATCAGGCGCTCCATGAAATAGTTGCCCTCGGGACGGCCCGCGCCGCGATAGGCCGCGATCGGCGTGCAGTTGGTGAAGACGATCTTCGAATTCACCTCCATCGCCGGCGTCCTGTAGACGTCGATCAGGTTCTTCACCGCGTTGGTGGTGGCCGGCATCGGCGGATAGATGTAGGCGCCGGCATTGCCGTAGCCGGTGAGGCGCACCGCGAGGAATTTGCCGTCCTTGTCGAGCGCAAGCTCGGCGACGCGCTCGTGATCGCGGCCGTGATGATCCGACAGGAAACTCTCGGAGCGCTCGTCGGTCCATTTCACCGGACGACCGAGCTTCCTGGCCGCCAGCAGCAACGGCCCATACTCCGGATAGGGTGGCGCCTTCATGCCGAACGAACCGCCGACATTGCCGGTCAGGACTTGAAGCTTGTCGGGCGTGACCTTCAGTACGTCCTTCGCGAGGCCGCCGCGCAGGCCGAACACGCCCTGGCAGCCGACGTTCAACACCCAGCGGTCCTTCGCCGTGTCGTAGGAGCCGATCGCCGAGCGCGGCTCCATGGCGTTGACCACGATGCGCTGGGAATCGATCTTGAGCGTCGTCACATGGGCCGCTTCGGCGAAGGCCCTGGTGACGGCTTCGGCATTGCCGAAATGAAAGTCGAGCACGAGATTGCCCGGGGCACCGTCGTGGATCTGCGGCGCGCCTTCGGCCAGCGCCGCTTCGGGGCTGGTCACGGCCGGCAGCTCTTCGATGTCGAGCATCACCGCTTCCGCGGCGTCCTTGGCCTGCACGGCCGTTTCCGCCACGACGACGGCCACCGCCTCGCCGACGAAGCGCACCTTGTCCTTGGCCAGCGACCAGCGCGGCGGCGTCTTCATCGGCGTGCCGTCGCGCTGCGGGATGTTGAGCGGGCACACCAGCGGACCGAATCCCGCCTCGTCGAGATCGGCGGCTGTGAGGATCATGAGCACGCCCGGCATGCTCTGCGCCTCGGACGTGTCGATGCCCTTCAGCAATCCATGCGCGTTGCGGCTGCGCACCATCACGGCATGGGCCTGGCCCGGAAGATTGATGTCGTCGGTGTAACGGCCCTGGCCGCGCAGCAGGATCGGATCCTCCTTGCGCAACACGGGCTGGCCCACACCGAACTTCACGAAGGCAAGACTGTCGTCGAACGTGTCCATGCGCGTACTCACAAAAAAATTGTCATCCTGAGCCGCAGGCGAAGGATCCTTCGCTGCGCTCAGGATGACAATTACGTCGTTACTATTTCAGCGGCGAGTAGTTGGTCGGCAGCAGCAGGGTGGAGTGCATCTCCTGCAGCTTGGCCGGACCCTTGGCGAGATAGGCCTGCCACGCCGGATCCTTCATGGCCGCGGCGCGGGCCTCGAAGCGCTCCTGCAGGTTCTTGTAGCGCCACAGATGGATCCACTCGTTGGGCTGCGGGAACTCGCCGGTCCAGGCGCCCCAGATCGGCGAGTACTTCTCGCGCGCCGCCTGGACTTCCTTGAAGTCCTTGCCGTACTGCACCGCGCCGCCGAGGCCGCAACGGTAGATGCGCAGTTCGTAGATGTTGCCGGTCGTGCCGTCGTCCGGCTTGATGTCGACCACGGTGTTCATCAGGCGCAGGTCCTGCCGCACCACGCAGGTCCGCACGATCGGGATGTACTTCTCGGTCCAGTCCTTGTTCTTCTGCAGTTCGGTGCGCAGGCGCGTGCGCTCCTCGTAGCTGTCGTACTTCCACAGGTGCCAGATCTGGTTGAGGGCGCCGAACTCCGACGTCCAGTAGCCGTGGTTGACGCCGTAATTGTTGCCGCGGGCCGGGCGGCCGATCGTCTCGGCGGCCTTGAGGTATTCCGGCATCTTGCCCGGCGCCAGCGTGTAGGTGCGAAACTCGTAGACCATGTCTTCAGTCCTCTCAGGGATGCGGGTTCTTGGGCGGATGCGCCTTGACCGCCTCCTCGTTTATGTCGGCCCCCCAGCCGGGCCGGGTGGGCACGATCAGTTCGCCATTCTGGATCACCGGCGGGTGAGTCACCAGATCGTCCTTCCACGGCACGTCGTCGATATCGATTTCCATGATGCGGAAGTTCGGCATGGCGGCGCAGAGATGGGCGCTCATCAGGGTCGACATGTGGCCGTAGAAATTGTGCGGCGCGCAGTTGATCTCGTAGGCCTCGGCCATCGAGGCGATCTTCAGAGACTCCGCCAGCCCGTTCCACGGCACGTCGATGATCGCCACGTCGATCGAGCGGTTCTCGAAGAAGGGCCGGAACTGGCGCCGGCCGAACAGCGATTCGCAGGAGGCGATGGGCATTGAGGCACGGTCGCGGATCAGGCGCAACCCTTCGGGATCGTACGAATCGATCTCCATCCAGAAGAGATTGTAGGGTTCGCAGGCCCGCGCGACCTTGATGTAGCCCTCGGTCTTGAAGTTGAAGTTGGTGTCGAGAAGGATGCCCATGTCGTGACCGGCGCCCTGGCGGAAGGCCGCCAGCCCGTCGGAGATCGCGCCCAGCACGGCACCGTCCGCATTGAGCTCCGGCCCGCCGGGGCTCCTGCCAAAGCCCGGCTGGTACATGTTCGGCGGATCGAGATCGAAGCGGAAGATGTTGGTCTTCAGCGCCTTGAAGCCACGCTCCTTCACATGCCGACCGAGTTTCACCAGGTCGTCGAGCGAGCGCACCGGCTCGACACCCATCACCTCGGCATTGCGGAAGCGGTAGCTGCCGCAATGCGACCAGTAGAGCGGCAGGCGATCGCGCACCGGGCCGCCGAACAGCTCGCAGACCGGGATGCCCAGCGCCTTGGCCTTGACGTCGATCAGGGCGTTCTCGATCGCAGCCATCGCCTGCTGGTTGATGCCGCCCGGTGCCTGGCGGGTGACCGCATAGATCGTCGACATGATGCGCTCGATGGGGCGCGGATCCTGGCCGATCAGGCCCTGCGCCATGCGCCGGATCACGGCGGTGAGGCCGGCACTGCCATAGCCTTCGTTGTATTCGGACCAGCCGACCAGCCCGTCATCGGTCGTGACCTTGAGAAAGGAGAAGTCGCGCCAGCCGGCGTCGCAGTGCAGATCCTCGATCTTTGAAATTTTCATGTTGTTTCCTCCCGAAGAGCCGCAAGCATAGACCAGGGGCGCGGGTCGCCGCGCCTCCCATTTGTCACGGCGATTGCCCGGACGGCGGCGATTTGCCGATGGTCGGCCGAGGCGTGGTGTTCGAGTGTAAGCGGTGCGCGGCCCCCAGACCTGAGGCCGCCGTCAATGAACCTACACGCATGCGCATGAGCAGAGCACGATGACGACCACCGTACCTGGGAAGCGCTCCAACAAGCCGGTGAGCATGGATATCGATCAGCTTCGAGGGTGGGCGTCGGTCATGGACAGAGCCATGATTGCGAGCCTTGTCGTCACAATCCTGGCTGTTGCGGCGCTGGGCATCACGACCTTTCTGTCGTTCCGCTACAGCGGCGCCGTTCGCACTCATGAGCAGGCGGCCCTCGATCGTTACAAGGGCCTGGAAAGCCAGGCCGCACAGAGCGAGCGGGAGGCCTTTGCAGCACGCGAGCAGGTGGCCACGCTCGAACGGGAAATCGCCACGGCGCGTGGTCGGACGGCGATGCTCGAGCAGGAGGTCTCCCAGGCGCGCGAACGGGCGGCGGCACTCGGGCAGGAAGCAGACAGCGCGCGCGAGCGCGCCGTGGCGCTCGAGCAGGCCGCCCGCGATGCCACCGAGCGAGCGACCCAGGCGCCGCAGGTGAGCAGGGCCGCCGCCGAGAACGCGCGAACTCCGCTGTTCGACCCGGCTGAGATCCGGCGGCGCCTCGCCGACCTGGGGAAGCTGGTCAGGGACGCCACCACGCGTGCCCCGGAGACGGCTCCCGAGCCGGCCGCGGAGCCGATCCCGGAAGCGCCCCCGCAGACCTCGGCCGTGCCAGCTCCACCGCTCCCGCCGTTCGTTGCGAGTCTGCAAAAATATGCCGGCACCCAGGCGGCGATCTTCCTGCTGGGCCAGATATCCGACGCACCTGCCATCGGCGCCACCCTGTCGACCGATCTCAGCCAGGCCGGCTGGTTGCCGCAGACCTGGACCTGGGGCGGCGTGGCCGGCATTTTTGGCGTCGTCGTGCTCGTCCGCGATGGCAGCGACCCGGCCGCGCACGAGGCCGCCTCAGCCCTCGTGGAGGCGCTGCGCTCGGCCGGATTCAACGCGACCAAGGGCGACTGGCCGGCGAACTGGGGCCGGTTCCGTGGCACGCTCAACGGTCCGCCGACGCCCAGCCCGACCGACGCCGCCATCCGCATCGTCGTCGGCGAGAAGGCGCGGAACGCTTCATGATTCAGCCCATGGCAAAACCCGGATTTTGAAGGCATCCTGTGCATCAGGATCGGAGTTGTCGCGATGCCCCTCCTCGGCAACGGAATGCTGGTCACGCTGACCGAGGTGTCGGCGCGGGACGAGCGCGACTTCAACGAATGGTACAATCGCGAGCACATCGACGAACGAGTGAACCTGCCGGGGTTCCATCGCGCGCGCCGCTATGTCGCCGTGCGCGGGTCGCCAAAGTATCTCGCGACCTATGAATGCGACACCGTCGCCGACCTCGCGACGCCCGGTTACCTCCAGCTGCTCGGCAACCAGACGCCGTGGAGCCAGGCGGTGATGGCGCGCTTCACGCATTTCACCCGGCTGACGCTGCGCATCCAGGTCGACCAGACGCATGGTGTCGGCGGCGCGCTCGCGACCGTGCGTTTCGTGCCCGATCCGCGCCGACGCAGGATGCTGGTTGAATGGTTTTCCGGACAGGCACTGCCGAAGCTGATCGCGCGCCCCGGCCTGGTCGGTGCCGCAGTCGGCGAAAACGACCTCGAAGTGGCTCATGCCCCCCTGCAGGACAAGAGCATGGATATTCCGAAGGCCGAAGCCGCCGAATGGGTGGCGCTGATCGAGGGTGCCGATGTCGCAGCCGTCGGCGCCGCCGCTCGATCGCTGTTCACCCCGGCGCGGCTGCGGCCGTTCGGAGTCGAGACGCCGCCAACGATCGGAACCTACCGGCTGCTGTTCGGCAACCAGCGATGACGTATCTTTGACCCGCTGTTGATCGAGCGATCGCATAGGGTCGGTGAGTGTCCAATCAACGTATCGTCTTCTGGCTGAGGCTCGCGACCCTGGTCGCGCTGTGCCTGCCCGCCGTGGATCTCGCCTGGCGCTGGTATACGGGCGATCTCGATCCACGCCCCGTGACGCTTGCCACGCATGTCACCGGCGACTGGGCCGTGGTGTTCCTGCTGGTCTCCCTGGCGCTGACGCCGGCGCGCGCGATCTTCGACTGGATGCCGCTGATCCATATCAGGCGGCGCGTCGGCGTCGCCGCCGCGCTCTACGCCACAGCCCATCTGCTGATCTACGTGCTCGACCAGAAATGGGACCTGGTCGTCGTCGCCACGGAGATATTGAAGCGCTTCTATCTCACCATCGGCTTCGTAGCCCTGCTCGCGCTGGTGGCGCTGGCCATCACCTCGACCAACGGCTGGCAGAAGCAGCTGAAGCGCAACTGGAAACGCCTTCACTGGCTGGTCTATCCCGCCGTCGCGCTGGCACTCCTGCACTTCTTCATCCAGTCCAAGGTCAAGATCGGCGAGGCGGCCTTCGCCGCCGGACTGTTCGCCTGGCTGATGCTGTGGCGCGTGCTGCCCGTGCGGCTGCGCACCGGCTTCGCCGGCCTGTTCCTGCTCGCCGCCGGCGCCACGCTGATCACCGTGGTCTTCGAGGCCTCGTGGTACGGGCTGGTGAACAAGATCGACCCGATGCGCGTGCTCGCCGCCAACCTCGATCCCGAGCTGGTGCCGCGGCCGGCGCACAAGGTGCTGGCGGTCTCGCTGCTGGTGATCGCGCTGGCAGCCCTGCGGCGCGGCCTCGCCGCGGCGAAGCGGCTCTGGACGCAGCGCTATATCCGACGGACTATACCGACTTCCTGATCGGTAGAGGGCATGACTGCGGAAGAATGGACGGCCGTACGGCTGAGCCTCCTGATCGCCACGACGGCGACGCTCTTCAGCCTGCCCGTGGGCATCGCCATCGCCTGGCTGCTGGCGCGCGGTCAATTCTGGGGCAAGAGCGTGCTCGACACGCTGGTCCACCTGCCGCTGATCCTGCCGCCGGTCGTCACCGGCTACCTGCTGCTGCTGTCGTTCGGCCGGCGCGGGCCGATCGGCTCGTTCCTGGCCGACGAGTTCGGCATCGTCTTTTCCTTCCGCTGGACCGGTGCGGCGCTTGCCTGCGCCATCATGGGCTTTCCCCTGATGGTGCGCGCCATTCGCCTGTCCATCGAGGCGGTCGACCAGCGCCTTGAGGCGGCGGCGGGAACCCTGGGCGCCCATCCGCTCTGGGTCTTCGCGACCATCACCCTGCCGCTCTGCCTGCCGGGCATAATCGCCGGCGCGATTCTGGGCTTTGCCAAGTCGATGGGCGAGTTCGGCGCCACCATAACCTTCGTCTCCAACATTCCCGGCGAGACGCAGACCCTGCCCTCTTTGATCTACACCTTGACCCAGGTCCCGGGCGGCGATGCCGCCGCGATGCGTCTCACCCTGGTGTCGATCGCCATTTCCATGCTGGCACTGCTCGGCTCGGAACTTCTGGCCAAGCGTATCGGGGCGAGGCGGCAGACGGCATGAGCCTCGACGTCGATGTCGATCACCGGCGCGGCGACTTCCGGCTCAAGGCACGCTTCACGGCGGCGCCGGGCCTGACGGCGCTGTTCGGCCGCTCGGGCTCGGGCAAGACCAGCCTGGTCAGCATTGTCGGCGGCCTGATCCGCCCGGACCGCGGACGCGTCGCCGTCGACGGCCAGGCCCTCGTCGACACCGAACGCGGCGTCTTCGTGCCGGCGCATCGAAGGCGAATCGGCTATGTCTTCCAGGACAGCCGCCTCTTTCCGCACCTGAGCGTGCGGCGCAACCTGCTCTACGGACGCTGGTTCGCGCGCGGCGGCGGCGGCGCATCGGTCGATCTCGGCGGGGTGGTCGACCTCCTGGGGATTGGCCACCTGCTCGAGCGCGATCCCGACTCGCTGTCGGGCGGCGAGAAGCAGCGCGTCGCCATCGGTCGAGCCCTGCTCGCCAAGCCACGGCTGGTTTTGATGGACGAGCCGCTCGCCTCGCTCGACGAAGCGCGGCGCGCCGAGATCCTGCCCTACATCGAACGGCTGCGCGACGAAGCCGGCATCCCCATCCTCTATGTCAGCCACTCGGTCGCCGAGGTCGCCAGGCTCGCCACGACGGTCGTGATCATGACCGAGGGCACAGTGACGGCGGTCGGGCCGGTGCAGGACATCCTGCCGCTGGCCGACGCGACGGATGGCGGCGCGGTGCTCGACGCAAAGGTCAGCCGGCACGACGAGACGTTCCACCTCTCGGTGCTTGAAAGTGCGGCGGGTGAGCTGCAGGTGCCGGGCCTCGATGCGCCCGTCGGCGCGCCGGTCCGCGTCTATATCCGCTCCCGTGACGTGATGCTCAGCCTGCAGCGCCCCGAGCATATCAGCGCATTGAACGTCCTCTCCGGGAAGATTGTTTCCATCACCCCGGCCACCCATGCGCAGGCCGATATCCGCCTGGACTGCAACGGCGCCGTCCTGATGGCCCGGCTGACCGCCAAATCGGTCGACCGGCTGGCGCTGGCCCCCGGGCGGGCGGTCTACGCCGTCGTCAAGAGCGTGTCATTCGAACGCAGTTAACTGCGCTAGAGTGACGGCGGGCACCCGGCCCACCAATGAAGCCTGAGGAAACCGAATGAAATCGATGCCGCTGCCGCTGACGCCGCGATTCATCACCTGGACACTGGCGACGATCTTCGCCGTGCTGCTGGGCGTCGCCTGGGGTCTCGACCCCCGGTCATGGTGGATCGGCGTCGGTTTCGCGATCGCCGCCTTCCTGACCCTGGTTGGCTTCCACGACTACTTCCAGACCAGCCACGCGGTACTGCGCAACTATCCCATCGCCGCGCACCTGCGCTTCATCTTCGAGGCGATCCGGCCCGAGATGCGCCAGTATTTCTTCGAAGGCGAGAAGGACGGCATGCCGTTTCCGCGCGACCGGAGGGCGATCGTCTATCAGCGCGCCAAGCTGGTGCTGGACGTGCGGCCTTTCGGCACCACCTACGACGTCTACGCCGAAGGCTACGAGTGGATGACGCACTCGATCTCGCCCACTCCGGTCAGCAAGGAGCCGTTCCGCATCTCCATCGGCGGCCCCGACTGCACGCAGCCCTACTCCGCCTCGATCTTCAATATATCCGCCATGAGCTTCGGCTCGCTCAGCGCCAACGCCATCCGCGCCCTGAACGGCGGCGCCAAGCTCGGCGGCTTCGCGCACGATACCGGCGAAGGCGGCTACAGCCCCTATCATCGCGAGGGCGGCGGCGACATCATCTGGGAGATCGGCTCCGGCTATTTCGGCGCCCGCAATCCCGACGGCACCTTCTCCGCCGAGCGGTTCGCCGCGGGGGCGGCCAACCCGCAGGTCAAGATGGTCGAGCTCAAGCTCAGCCAGGGCGCCAAGCCCGGCCATGGCGGCGTGCTGCCCGCCCCCAAGGTCAGCGAGGAGATCGCCCTGACGCGCGGCGTGCCGGTCGGCGTCGACTGCATCTCGCCCTCGCATCACACCGCCTTCTCGACGCCCATCGAGATGATGAAGTTCATCGCCGAGATGCGCCGGCTCTCGGGCGGCAAGCCGGCCGGCTTCAAGCTCTGCGTCGGTCACGAATGGGAGTTCCTGGCGATCTGCAAGGCAATGCTGGAGACCGGCATCTATCCCGACTTCATCGTCGTCGATGGCAAGGAGGGCGGCACCGGCGCCGCGCCCATGGAATTCCTCGACCATGTCGGCAAGCCGATGCGCCAGGGCCTGCACATCGTGCACAACGCCCTGGTCGGCATCGGCGCTCGTCAGCGCGTAAAGATCGGCGTCGCCGGCAAGATCATCACGGCGTTCGACATCATCCGCGCGATGGCGCTGGGCGCCGACTGGTGCAATTCGGCGCGCGGCTTCATGTTCGCGGTGGGCTGCATCCAGTCGCAGTCGTGCCACACCGACCGTTGCCCCACGGGGGTTGCCACCCAGGATCCGACGCGCCAGCGCGCGCTGGTTGTGCCGGACAAGATGGAGCGCGTTGTGAATTTCCACCGCGCCACCCTGCACGAACTGGCCGAGCTGACGGCCGCGGCGGGCCTCGACCATCCGACCGACTTCCAGCCCATTCATATCTCCCGCCGCGTCTCGGCGAGCGAGGTCGCGACCTTCGCCGACCTCTATCCGGCGCTGGCCGAGGGCGAACTGGTGGTGGGGACGAGCAACCCGCGCTGGCGGCGGGCGTGGGACATGGCCCATACCGATTCATTCCGCGCGACGGCCTGATCTCCGCAAACCTGTTGCGAATCCTCTTTGGTTGGCCCAGCAATTGGCCAACCAAAGAGGAAACGACCATGACCGCTCCGTTCGATTTCGCGCCCCTGCTGGCGCCCGGCACGCCCGCTCCCGCCGCCAAGTGGAACGGCTTTCCCAAATACAACTTCGTGGGCGGCCACAACGACGCCGGCAACGTTCCCGTCGACGCCCTGATCGCCGCCGCGACCTCGGTCCTGAAGCGCGAGGGTGCAACGCTTGCCACCTACGGACTGAACAGCGGTCCGCTGGGCTACAAGCCGCTGCGCGAGTTCCTCGCCGGAAAGCTCAAGGACCATGCCGGCATCGAGTGCGCGTCGGACGAGATCCTGATCACCTCCGGGTCGATGCAGGGCCTCGACCTGGTCAACAGCCTGCTGGTGACCCGGGGCGATACCGTCATCATCGAGCAGGAGACCTACGGCGGCGCGCTGACCAAGCTGAACAAGCTCGGCGCCAACGTCATCGGCATCCCGCTCGACGACGAGGGGCTGCGGCTCGACGTTCTGAAGCAGAAGCTCGAGGAGCTGAAGCAGAAGGGCATCACGCCCAAGTACATCTACACCATCCCGACGGTGCAGAATCCGACCGGCGCCATCATGGGCGAAGCGCGTCGCGCCGAGCTGTTGAAGATCGCCGCCGAGTACGGCGTCATGATCTTCGAGGACGAGTGCTATTCCGACCTGATCTGGAGCGGCAAGCGTCCGCGCTCGCTCTACGCCATGGCCAGGGGCGAAGGCGTCGTCTTCATCGGCTCGTTCTCCAAGTCGATCGCGCCGGCGCTGCGGGTCGGCTACATCGTGGCCAAGTGGGGCATTCTCGGCCGCATCCTCGGCCTCAAGCAGGACGCAGGCTCCGGCGCGCTCGAGCAGATGGTGCTGGCCGAATTCTGCAAGCAGCACTTCGCCGACCACGTGCCGAAGCTCAACAAGACCCTGGCGGCCAAGCTGCAGACGCTGCGGGAAGTCCTGGCCGAACAGTTCGGCACCGAGGCCGAGTTCGGCGATCCCGAGGGCGGCATCTATCTCTGGATCAAGCTGCCGGACCAGGTGGACACGACCAGGCTGGCCCAGGCGGCGCTCGCTGCCGGCGTATCGCTCAATCCCGGCCAGGAATGGTCGACCAACAAGGAGTATGCGCGCTCGCGGCTCAGGCTCTGCTTCGCCAATCCCGACCCCGAGACGATCCGCAAGGGCGTCGAAGTGCTGGCCGAGGTCTGCCGCCGCGAGTTCGGCGTGCCGCTGCGCTCGGCCAACGTCGAGAAGAAGTAGGCCGACACTCTTGCCTTCTCCTCCCCGTCTTACGGGGGCAATCGCATATGGCCTGGAAAGCCGGAGCAGTTGGCGTTTCCAAAAAGATGAAAGGTCCCTCACTCCGTTCGGGATGACAATTTTGTTTGGATTTGCGCAGTGCGCCGATCAAACAAACGGTGTCATCCCGAAGCGGAGCGAGGGACCTTTACCTCATATGCGACTTCCTGTGTGACGGGGAGGCAGGCTACAGCGCACCTACATCTGCTGCGGAACCATCACCATCCACGAGACGCCGAACTTGTCGGCGACGCAGCCGAAGCGCGGCGAGAAGAACGTTTTGCCGATCGGCATCTGGATCTGGCCGTCTTTTGCCAGTGCCTCGAAGGCCTTGTCGGCCTCCGCCTCGGTGGCGACATCGAGCGCGAGCGAAAAGCCCTGGAAATTCGTCTTGCCGTCAGTCGCCATGCCGTCGGAGCACATGATCAATGCATCGCCGACCCGCAGGCTGGCATGCATCACCGCCTCGGGATTCACCTTCACATGCTCCATGGCGCCCGCGTCGGGATTCTCCTTGAAGCGCATCATCATCTCGACCTGGGCGCCCAGTTTGTCCTTGTAGAAGGCAAGCGCTTCCTCGCATCGGCCGTTGAAAAACAAATAGGGTTGAATCGCCATATCATCCTCCTCGGTTACGGGTTTCTCTCGAACTCGGTGTCGATCTGGATTTGGATGGGATCGGTGAAGAACGGCGGCAGCCCGTAATCCTGCGGATTAATGGTGGCAACGGCATGAATCCCCATCCGTGGCTTGCCGCCAAAGCCCTTGCCGGCACCCCCCAGCTCGACGTCGAAGGTGACGGGCCTGGTCTTGCCCATGAGGGTGAACTGGCCCTCGACCCTGCCGCGGGTCTTGTCGGTCGGCTTGAATGCGGTCGACACGAAAGTCGCTTCGGGGAAGGCTTTCGATTTCAGGAAGTTGTCGCCCGTCAGCTCGTCGGCAAAGCCCTTCACGTTGGTCGTGATCGAGGCCGTCTCGACCGATGCGGACAGCTGCGACTTCTCGATCGCCGCCGGGTCCCAGGTGAGCGCGCCCTTCAGGCGATCGAAGCGGAAAACGCTCTGCGAATAGCCGAGATGGGAGACGCGCACGATCACCGCGGCGTGCGATTCATCGAGCGCATAGTTGCCGGCCGTCGCCAGCGCGATGTCGCGCTCGGCCGCGAAGACGTCGGGCGGCAGGGTAACGGGGGCCGGCGCCTGCGCCTGCGCCTGCGCGAGGGCCTGAGAAAGCGCCGCGGGCGATGTCATTGCCAGAACGACGGCAAGCATCCGCAATCCGCTGATCATCTGCTTCTCCTTGATGCGAGAGAGCTACTTCTCGACGACGGCTTTCAGCCTGGCGAGGCCGGCCGCGAAGTCCCGGCCGATCATGTCGTCCATGTCCATGAAGGTGCCGATCAGCTTGGTCATGAAGGTGCTGGGACCGTACATCGCCCAGGTGACAATCGTCTGGGCGCCCTGAGGTTCCACCGTCAGCTCGGCCGTGTTGTGACCTTCGAAGGGTTTCAGGAAATCGAGCTTCATGACGACCTTGTGCGGCGGCCGGGAGTCGAGGATCTCCATGCGGCCCTTGCCGACGTTGTCGTTGCCGTCCCACTCGTAGACGGCGCCCTTGCCGCTTTCGGCGCCGCTGTAGCTGCGCTTCATCGCGGGGTCGCGCCCCTCATAGGGCGACCACTCGGTCCAGCGCTTCAGACCGTCGATGTAGGGGAATATCTTCTCCGCCGGCGCATTCATGGTCGCCGTGCGCTGGACACGGAACGAATCGGGCCGGGTCGCCGCGTAGATCAGGATCGCCGTTATCGCCACGATGACGACCGCGCCGATGATGGCCAGGATCTTCCGCATACGGGCCTCGCGCCGCCTTAGTTAACCGACAAGTTAACACTTAAGACGATACGGCAGCGGGCGTCAATCCGTTCGGCGGCGCAAGCAGCGACCTTTTCTCTTGCCGGGCTGAAGGCCCTCACGCCAGGGAGAAGCCCTCGTAGCCGTTGGCCACGACTTTCTCGCAGGCCTGGATGTAGGCCGGCAGGCCACCGATATACGGCATGAACACGCGCGGTTTGCCGGGAATGTTGGCCCCGACATACCAGGAGCTGCAGGTCGACCGCAGGGTGATGTTGGACACGTCGCCGACATGGCCTACCCACGCCTCCTGCGCCTCCGGCACCGGCTCGATCACGGTCTTGCCCCTGGCGCGCAGCGCCTCGAGACAGTCGGCGATGAAATCGACATGCTGCTCGATCGAGGGAAGCATGTTGGTCAGCACCGAGGGGCTGCCCGGGCCGGTGATCATGAACAGGTTAGGAAAGCCCACCACCGTCAGGCCGAGATAGGTCTTGGGCCCCTCGTTCCACCGATCCTTCAGCGACACGCCGTCCCGGCCGCGGATATCGACCTTGAGCAGCGCGCCGGTCATGGCGTCGAAGCCGGTGGCCAGCACGAGACAGTCGAAGGTGAAATCCTGGCCCCTGGCGCGCAGGCCGTTCGCGGTGATGCGCTCGATCGGCTCGTCGCTGATGTCGACCAGCGTCACGTTCGGCCGGTTGAAGGTGGCCCAGTAGCCGGTATCGACGCACAGCCGCTTGCAGCCGATGATGTTCTTGGGCACCAGCGCCGCCGCGGTCTTCGGATCCTTCACGACCTCGCCGATCTTCGCCCGCACGAAGTCGGCCGCGAATTCGTTGGACTGGTCGTTCAGCAGCAGGTCCGAGAAGGATGCCATGAACCCCAGGCCGCCATAGTCCCAGCGCTCCTGGAACTGGCGGTTGCGCTCCTCCTCGGGTGTCTCCGCGGCCGAGGCGGGATTGATCGTGAAGTCGATGCCGGCCGGCTTGGTCTTGGCCCGCCTGCGCATCTCGGGATAGCTCGCCTTCACCTGCCGCACATAGTCGGGATCGAGCGCCCTGTTGTGCGCCGGCACGGTGTAGTTGGCGGTGCGCTGGAAGACTGTGAGATGCTTTGCCTGCTCCGCCATCACCGGGATCGACTGGATGGCGGACGACCCGGTGCCGATCACGCCGACGGTCTTGCCGGTGAAATCGACGCCTTCATGCGGCCAGTTGCCGGTGTGATAGGTCGGACCCTTGAAATCTTCGAGGCCGGCAATCTTCGGCGTGTTGGGCGAGGACAGGCAACCCATCGCGGTGATCACGAAGCGCGCCGTGACCTGCTCGGCGTCTCCGCCGCCGACCTTCTCGATCCCGACCCGCCATAGATTCGACGTCTCGTCGAAAGCCGCCTGGCTCACCCGCGTCTCGAAGCGCATGTCGCGGCGCAGGTCGTAGCGGTCGGCGACATGGTTGGCATAGCGCAGGATTTCGGGCTGCGTGGCATAGCGCTCGGTCCACTCCCATTCCTGCTCGAGTTCAGGGGAGAACTGGTAGGAGTACTGGACGCTCTCGACGTCGCAGCGCGCGCCCGGATAGCGGTTCCAGTACCAGGTGCCGCCGACGCCCTTGCCGGTCTCGAAGACGCGCGCCGTGAAGCCCTTCTGGCGCAGGCGGTGCAGCATGTACATGCCGCCGAAACCCGCGCCGATGATCACCGCATCGAAATCGATCGACATGCGTCCTCCAGATTGCGGAAGTGGGTAAAGAGTCCGTGGCAAAATTAGTGCGGGAGAGGAGGTGGCCGCGCAAGCCTTCCCATGGCACTTCTTCTCGCGGAGAAGAATGGAATGGCCGAATACGACTATCCGGCAAGCTGGTATGCCGCCACGCGAGACGCCGACAAGGCGCGTGCTCCGCTCGCCACCCAGGAAGAGGCCGATGTCGCGATCGTGGGCGGCGGCTTCGCGGGCCTGCACACAGCTCGGCTGCTGGCGCAGCAGGGAAAGCGCGTGGTGCTGCTCGAGCGCCGGCGCATCGGCTGGGGCGCGTCGGGCCGAAACGGCGGCTTCGTCGGAGCGGGCTTTGCCCAACGATCGAGTGCGCTGCTCGACCGGCTGGGGCTCGACCACACGCGCCAGCTCTATGCGCAGTCGCAGCACGGCGTCGCGATCGTGCGCAAGGCGATCGCCGGGTTCGGGCGTCCCGACATCCTGATGGGCAGCGGCAAGCTCAGTGTCTCGCGCACCGACCAGGGCACGGGCTTCGCCGACCGCACGCGCAAACTCGCCGACCAGCTCGGCGCCTCGTTCGAGCCGTGGGAGACCTCGCGTGTGCGCGCCGTGCTCGCGACCCCGCGCTACCATCAGGCGATCCACGATCCGACCTCGTTTAATATCCATCCGCTGAACTTCGCGCTGGCGCTGGCGGACGACATCGAACGGCAGGGCAGTGCGATTCACGAAAGCAGCGAGGCAATCGAGCTCGCTCGCGACGGCAGCGGCTGGCGCCTGCGGGCACCGCGCGGTGGGGTCAAAGCGCAGCATGTCGTACTCGCCGGAAATGCCGATCTCGGGCGTGTGCACCGGCGCCTCGCCGGGGCGCTCTTGCCGGTCGCCACCTACGTTGCCGTGACCGACAAACTCGGGCCCGGTCTCGGCGAGGCAATCCGCTGGACGGGCGCCATCTCCGACACACGCCGGGCTGGCGACTATTATCGCGTCGTCGACCGCGACCGGCTCTTGTGGGGCGGCCGCATCACCACCGATACGACTGAGCCGCCGCGGCTGCGCGAGATGATGCGGCGCGACATCCTCTCGGTCTATCCGCAGCTCGGCGACATCGGCATCGCCCATGCGTGGCCGGGCATCATGGGCTATGCGCCGCACAAGATGCCCCAGGTGGGCGAGGTCGAGCCCGGCCTCTGGATCTGTTCCGCATTCGGCGGTCACGGGGTCGCCCAGACGGCCACGGGTGCCGATGCGGTCGCGGCCGGCATCCTGGGCGATCCGTCGCGCTGTCGCCTGTTCGCGCCGTTCGGCACCGGCTGGGCCGGCGGCGGCGCCGGACGTGCAGCGACGCAGCTTGCCTATTGGGGTCTCCAGATGCGTGACTGGTGGGACGAGAAGCGCCGGGCACAGAACGCGGAGACATTGCGCACATGACGATCGAACGGATGGGCGACTCGCCGCGACGGCGCGAGGACGCACGCTTCGTCACCGGCCAGGGCGCCTATCTCGACGACCTGAAGTTCGAGCGGCTGGCCCACGCCGTCGTGCTGCGCTCGCCGCATGCCCACGCGCTGATCCACTCGATCGATGACAGGGCGGCTCGGGCGGCGCCGGGGGTGCTCGCCGTCCTAACCGCAGCCGAGGCGGCGGCCGACGGGCTGAAGCCGCTTCGTCCCTATGCCGAGGCGAACGTGCAGACCGGCGAGCCTTTCGCCTTCGCGCCGCAGCCGCTGCTGGCGTCCGACAAGGTGCGCTTCGCCGGGGAGCCCGTGGCGCTGATCGTGGCGCAGACGCACGCCCAGGCGCTCGATGCCGCAGAGCTGGTGGTCGTTCAGTACGAAGCGCTGCCGGCCGTGACCTCGGCAGAGGCGGCCCGCGCATCCGGCGCGCCCCAGCTCGCCGACGAGATTCCGGGCAACATTTGTCTCGACTGGCATACCGGCGACGCGGCCGGCGCCGAGGCAGCGTTCACGGCGGCAGCGCACGTCGTGTCGCTCGACCTCGACAATCATCGCATCGTGATGAATCCCATGGAGCCGCGCGGCGGCGTCGGCGCATTCGATCCCACGACCGGCCGCTACACGCTGCACGTCTCCAGCCAGAACATCCACATCAACCGCAACTTCGTAGCCCGCTCGCTCGGTGCCGAAGCCAAGGACGTGCGGTTCGTGGCACCCGACGTGGGCGGCGGCTTCGGCGCCAAGAACTTCGCCTATGTCGAACATGCGCTGATCCTGTGGGCCGCCCGGAGAATCGCCAGGCCGGTGAAATGGATCGCCAGCCGCAGCGAGGTGTTCCTGTCGGACCATGCGGCACGCGACATGAGGGCCGAGGCGTCGCTGGCGCTCGACGCGCAGGGCAAATTCCTCGCCCTCAGGATCGCGAGCCTTGCCAATCTCGGGGCCTATATGGCCGGTGCCGGCGGCGGTGTGCAGACCTACCAGTACATCCACCTACAGGGCTCGGTGTACCGCATCCCCGCGATCGCACTTCACGTCGTGGCGGTGGTCACCAACACGGCGCCGATCGGGGTGACGCGCGGACCGGGCTTCGCAGAGGCGATCAACATCATCGAACGCCTGATCGATGCCGCGGCCCGTCAGACCGGCTTCGACCGTGCCGACCTCCGGCGATGGAACATGGTGCCGCCCGAGGCGATGCCAATGACCAACGCCTTCGGCTTCGAGGTCGACAGCGGCCATTTCGCCGATACGCTCGACCACGCGCTGGCGCGCGCCGACTGCGCGGGCTTCGACGCGCGGCGACGCGAAAGCGAGCGGCGCGGCCGCCTGCGCGGGCTGGGCTTTGCCTATCACATCAAGGCAACCGGCGGGCCGCCGGACGAGAATGTGGACATACGCTTCGATCCCGACGGCACGGTCTCCCTGATCACCGGCACGCAGCATATCGGCCAGGGCCACGAGACGACCTTCCCGCAGATTCTCGCCCATCGGCTGGGTGTGCCGAACGCGCGCATCCGCCTTGTGCAGGGCGACACCGACGCGATCCCGTTCGGCGGCGGCCACGGCAGCTCGCGCGCCACCTACATGGGCGGCACGGCAATCTGGCGGGCTTCCGACGAGATCGTCGCCAAGGGCACGGCGCTGGCGGCGGAGGCGCTCGAAGCGGCGGAAGCCGACATCCGTTTCGAGGAAGGACGCTTCGTGGTCTCCGGGACCGATCGCGCCGTCGGCCTGCTCGAGGTCGCCGCCCTCGGCCGCGACAAGGGCAAGCCGCTCGACACGTTCCACGCCTGGAAGCGCGAGCACATGACATTCCCCAACGGCGCACACGTCGTCGAGGTCGAGATCGATCGTGACACCGGCCGTGTCGACCTGGCGCGCTACACCGCGGTCGACGACTATGGCGTGCTGGTCAATCCGATGATCGCCACCGGCCAGGCGCATGGCGCCATGGCGCAGGGCTCGGGCCAGGCGCTGCTGGAGCACGCTGCTTACGACGTCACCTCTGGCCAGATGGTGGCGGCGTCTTTCATGGACTACGCCCTGCCGCGCGCCGACGACCTGCCGTCGTTCGACCTCGGCTTCAATCCCACCCGCTGCACGACCAATCCGCTGGGCGTCAAGGGTTGTGGCGAGGCCGGCGCCATCGCGGCCTTTCCCGCCATCGCCAATGCCGTCCTTGACGCGCTGGCGCCGCTCGGCGTGAAAGGCTTCCATGGACCCGCGACCCCCTCGCGGATCTGGCAAGCCATTCAGGAGGCACGATGAAGCGTGAAGCACCGGCGGCGGCCCGCAACCGGCAACCGATCCTCGACGTGCTGCAGCACTACCTGCCGGAAAAGGGCCTCGTGCTGGAGATCGCCAGCGGCACCGGCGAGCATGTCGTGCACTATGCCGCCGACCGCCCCGGGCTCGTCTTCCAGCCCAGCGACCCCGATGCCGGGGCTCGCGCCAGCGTCGACGACTGGGCACGGACGCTGGGCCTCGACAATGTGCGGCCGGCGCTGGAAATCGACGTTACCAAGGCGACATGGCCGGTCGAGCAGGCTGAAGCGGTCCTCTGCTGCAACATGATCCATATCGCGCCGTGGGAGGCCGGCATCGGGCTGGTGACCGGCGCCGCACGCCTGCTTTCGCCGGGCGGCCTGCTCTTCCTCTATGGCCCCTATCGCCGCGGCGGCCGACATACTTCACCCAGCAACGAGGCGTTCGACGGCGACCTCAGGCGGCGCAATTCCGCATGGGGCGTGCGCGACCTCGAGGACGTGGTCGAACTCGCCCAGTCGCGGGGTTTCTCGGCACCGGAAATCGTCCAGATGCCGGCGAACAATCTGTCGCTCCTGTTCAAGCGGCTGTGACCCTGCAGGGCGGTGGCAATCGTGCATGGGATGCGCTAACGCTGTGGCCGGCCTCGCGGGGAGCATCGTCGGAAATATGTCGAATCGTAGCGATGAAGCCGTAGTTTCTGCCGTCGCAAGACCGCTTCGGGTGCTGGCGCCTTTCATGGCCGCTGTTGCCCTGGCGGGCCTGCTGGCCGGCTGCAAGCCCGAGAACAAGTTCCAGCCGCCGCCGCCCGCCGACATCAACGTCGGCGTGCCCGTGAAGCAGGAGGTCGCGCCCTTCGAGGTCCTGACCGGCAACACCGTGGCCTTCGCGACCGTCGACCTCGTCGCCCGCGTCGAGGGCTTCCTGACCTCGCAGAACTATGTCGACGGCTCCGAAGTGAAGAAGGACCAGCAGCTCTTCGGGGTCGAGCAGACGATGTACAAGGCCAAGGTCAAGGAAGCCCAGGCCCAGCTCGACGGCGCCAAGGCGTCGCTGGTCCAGGCCGAGGCCGAGTTCACCCGCCAGGAGACCCTGCTCCGGCAGAACGTCTCCGCCCAGAACACCTTCGACACCGCCAAGGCCAAGCGCGACAATGCGCGGGCCAATGTCGAGAATGCGGAGGGCAACCTCACGATCGCCCAGACGAACCTGGGCTACACGACGGTGCTCGCGCCGTTCGAAGGCATCGTCAGCAAGCATCTGATCTCGGTCGGCGAACTGGTCGGCGCCTCGACCGCCACCAAGCTCGCGACCATCGTCCAGCTCGACCCGATCTACGTCACGTTCAACATGAGTGAACAGGACGTGCTGCAGATCCGCCAGAACCTCAAGGAACGCCGCATCGACGTCGAAGAGCTGAGCAAGATTCCGGTGGAGATCGGCCTGATGAACGAGCAGGGATTCCCTCACAAGGGATTCCTCAACTACGTCTCGCCCGAGCTGGATGCCACCACGGGCACGATCCTGGTGCGCGGCCTTTTCCAAAATCCCACGCGAGCCCTGATCCCCGGCTTCTTCGTGCGGGTGAGGGTGCCGCAGGGGCTGGGTGCCGCAACCGCCCTGCTGGTGCCCAACCGCGTGATTGCCGAAGACCAGGCCGGCAAGTATCTCCTGACGGTCAACAAGGACAATGTCGTGGTCCAGACCCGGATCACCACCGGCCAGCTTCTCGCCAACGGCCTGCGCGTGGTCTCGACAGGGCTGAAGGACGACGATCAGGTCGTACTCAGCACCAACGGCGCCGCGATTCCGGGTGCCAAGGTCGTTACCAAGCTGACGACAATCCCCGTTGCAGCCGACGGCACTCCCGCCGCTCCCAAGTGATCGGTCGGGGAGCGCAGCCATGATCTCAGCCTTCTTCATCAACCGGCCGGTTCTGGCCAACGTCCTCGCCATCATCATCGTGCTGATCGGCGGCGTGTCGCTGGCCACCCTGCCGGTCTCGCAGTATCCCAATGTCGTGCCGCCCACGGTCCAGGTCACCACGACCTACCCGGGCGCCAGCGCACAGGTCGTCGTCAACGACGTGGCCCTGCCGGTCGAGTTGCAGGTCAACGGCGTCGAGAAGATGATCTACATGCAGTCCTACAGCACGGACTCCGGCACCTACACGCTCACCGTGACGTTCGAGATCGGCACCGATCTCGATTTCGCCCAGGTGCTCGTGCAGAACAAGGTCAGCGCCGCGCTCGCATCGCTGCCCATGCCGGTGCAGGCCCAGGGCCTGGTCGTCGAGAAGAAGTCGACATCGATCCTGCAGATCGTGTCGCTGACATCGCCCGACCAGCGTTACGACAGCCTCTATCTCAGCAACTACGCGACGATCAATCTCGTCAATGAGCTGTCGCGTCTGCCGGGCGTCGGCAACGTCAATGTGCTGGGCGTCGGCCAGTACTCGATGCGCGTCTGGCTCGACCCGCAGAAGCTCTACACCTTCGGCCTCACCCCGGCGGACGTGAGCCGCGTCATCCAGCAGCAGAGCCAGGACGTGACGGCGGGCCAGGTCGGCCAGCCGCCGGCGCCGAAGGGCCTCGATTTCCAGTACACGATCGACGTCGTCGGACGCCTCAGCACGCCCGAGGAATTCGGCAACATCATCGTCAAGGCCGAGCAGGGCAATGGTGGCAGGATCGTGCGGGTGCGGGACATCGCCCGGGTCGAACTCGGCGCCCAGACCTACTCCCAGACCTCGCACATCAACGGCAAGCCCAATTCGGGCCTCGCGATCTACCAGTTGCCCAATGCCAACGCACTCGACGTCGCCAACCGCGTGAAGGCCAAGATGGCCGAGCTGGCGAAGGCCTTTCCGCCCGGCCTCGCCTACCAGGTGCCGTTCGACACCACGCGCTTCGTGAAGGCGTCGATCCACGAGGTCTTCATGACCCTGATCGAGGCCGGCATCCTGGTTCTGATCGTGATCGTGATCTTCCTGCAGGACTGGCGCGCGATGCTGGTGCCGGCGACCACGATCCCGGTGACGATCATCGGCGCTTTCGCCGCCATGGCAGCCCTGGGGTTCACCATCAACACGACGACCATGTTCGGCATCGTGCTGGCGATCGGTATCGTGGTCGACGATGCGATCGTGATTGTCGAAGGCGTCGCTCATCACATCGAACGCGGCATGACGCCCCACGACGCGTCGATCAAGGCGATGGACGAGCTGATCGGGCCCGTCATCGGCATTACCCTCGTGCTGATGTCGGTGTTCCTCCCGGCCGCCTTCCTGCCCGGCCTGACCGGCCAGATGTTCGCGCAGTTCGCGCTGGTCATCGCGGCCACCGCGCTGATCAGCGCCATCAATGCCGCCACCCTCAAGCCCACCCAGTGCGCGATGTGGCTGAGACCCTCGACTCCGCCGGAGAAGCGCAACCTCTTCTTCCGCGGCTTCAACAAGGTCTACGGCAAGGTCGAGGACGCCTACGCAGCCCTGGTCGGCTTCATGGTCCGCCGGGCCGGGTCGATGGTGCTGCTCGCCCTGGTCGCGGCCGGAATCGGTGCCTGGGGCGTCGCCCGCCTGCCGACCGCGTTCATTCCCAACGAAGACCAGGGCTATCTTATGATCGGCGTTCAGCTGCCGGACGGCGCGTCTCTCGAGCGCACCTCGGCGACGCTGCGCCAGGTCTCCGAGATCGCCATGGCGGCGCCGGGCGTCGAGAATGTCGTGGCACTTGGCGGCATGTCGGTACTCGACAGCAATTCCTCCCTGGCGAATGCCGCCGTGTCCTACGTCATCCTGAAAGATTGGGACGTGCGCCTGAAGGCGGAAGGCCAGGACCTCCGTTCGATCGTGCTGGGCCTCATGAGCAAGCTGCAGGTCCTGCAGGACGGCAGGGCCTTCGTCATCGTACCGCCCGCGATCCAGGGCATCGGCAATGCCGGCGGCTTCCAGATGCAGATCGAGCAGAAGGACGGCAGCTTCGACTACACCAAGCTGCAGGCGGTGACCGATACGATGATCCGCAACGCCAGCACACAATCGGCCCTCAGCAACCTCGTCACCTCGTTCCGCGCCGGCGCGCCGCATGTCCGCATCGAGGTCGATCGCGTCAAGGCCGAGTCGCTGAAGGTCCCGGTCGGCGACGTCTTCTCGGCCCTGTCGGGATACATGGGCTCATCCTACGTGAACCGCTTCAACAAATTCGGTCTCAGCCTGCAGGTCTACATCCAGGCCGACTCGCAGTACCGCACGCGGCCAGAGGACATCCTGAAGCTGCAGGTGAAGAACCTCGACGGGCAGATGGTGCCGATCGGCGCCATCGCCGAACTGCATCCCGCACTCGGCTCGCCGCTGATCAGCCTCTATAACCTCTATCCGTCCGCCGCGATCGTAGGCTCACCGGCGACCGGCTTCAGCTCGGGCGAAGGTATCGAGCTGATGGACCAGATCGCCAAGGCGATCCTGCCGCCCGGCACCGGCTTTGAATGGACCGGCATGGCCTACCAGGAGAACATCGTCGGCAACCAGCTGATGTACGTGTTCGCGCTGGCCATCCTGCTGGTCTATCTCTGCCTCGCCGGCCAGTACGAGAGCTGGATCGCGCCGCTCGCCGTCATCCTGGCCGTGCCGCTGGCCTTGAGCGGCCCGGCGATCGCGCTCACCGCGGTCGGGCTGGCCAACAACATCTACACCCAGATCGGGCTGATGCTGCTGATCGCGCTGGGCGCGAAGAACGCGATCCTGATCGTCGAAGTGGCGCGCGAGCGCCGCGCCGAGGGCATGGAGGTCATCGAGGCGGCCATCGACGCGGCCCGCACCCGCCTCCGGCCCATCCTGATGACCTCGTTCGCCTTCATCCTGGGTGTGGTGCCGCTGGTGACGGCGACCGGCGCCGGCGCCAACTCGCGCATCTCGCTGGGGCTCTGCGTGTTCAGCGGCATGATCGCCTCGACGTGCCTTGCCGTTCTGTTCGTGCCGTCGTTCTTCACCGTCCTGCAGCGCTTCGAGGAACGTAGGAAGCCCAGGAAGATCAAGCATACACCGCCGGCCGCCGAGGGCATCCCCGCCGCCGGCGATTGATCGACCGGTCCCGGGTTGCCGCGCCGGTCAGGCGCGCGCGATCCGGATTGCGTCGTCGGCAATACTTCTGCTGCGCCGGGATGCCGGCCGTTCGTCGAAATCGCCGCGCAGGATCTTGAGCGCGACGCGTTCGATCTCGATCTCGCGCGACGTCCGCACGCCCATCCGCCGCAGGACGGGCAGCGGCGGACACCATCCCTGGACGGCATGCTGGAACAGGAACGCCGTCACGAAGCCCGGCACCAACAGCCACCGGCGATTGACGGCCGCTCCCAGCAGGAGGCCCACGAAGGCAATCATCGATGCGTTGGTCTCGAGCACGCGTTCGATGTCCCATTCCTGGTCGAGTTGCCGCAATCGTCGTTCGATCCGCAGCGGACTGCCTGCGCAGTAACGCAGCCTCGCCCCGGTCGCGTCCTCGATGCGACCGTTTACGGCCTGGGTGGTATTGCGCGGGACGCGATCGATCGTGGTCGGCATCGTCAGCTCCGCAGGCTCACCTGCGCGACCTTGTCCTTGTAAACCTGCTTCGGATCGATGCCGAACAGCATCTTGATGCCGGCGAGGACGTTCGAGGCATCGAGCCAGATTTCCGCACGTTCGGCGTCGAGCCGCAGCAGCGCCAGCTTGGGATCCGTCTTGCCGCCCTCGAACCAGGCGGCAATGAAACGGTTCCACAGACGATCGACCACCACCGGATTGTTGTCGAGCGTCAGACCGCCATGAACGGTCGCGAAGAGGTCATGACCCTTCGACGTGAAGGTCGCGATCGCGCGATTGCCCTGTTCGGTCCCCAGCTTCTGCACGATGAGGTTGTCGCGGCTCGTGAAAAACCAGATCGGACCGTGCTTGCCGTCCAGCTGAGCGGTCATCGGGCGGGTATGGCCGTCTTCCGCGCCATCGAGGCCCAGCATCATGGTCATGTCGGACTCGAGGGCCGACCAGAATTTCTCTTCGATTTCCTTGGGCGTGGGCATCGTTCGACTCCTGCAAGTAATGGATAGGACGTGCCGGCCCAACGCGCGGCTGCAGGGCCCGTTGCAACGTCGCGCCGCAGTTGGCGTTGGGTTCCGTGGATATGGCCGAGGTGGATATGGCCGAGACGGTCCGTTGAGCGCGACCCAGCATCGAAAACTGAGGACGGGACAAAGCGTCTGGCAAAGTCGTCCCCTCTCGCGGATCCCGACGGGGCGGCTGAGCCGGGATGTGGCTTGCGATGCCGTCGTGATCGGCGCCGGCATCAGCGGCGCGCTGATCGCTGAACGCCTCACTGAAGACGGCCTCGACGTCGTCATGATCGACCGCCGCGGTCCGTTGGCGGGTTCGACGACGGCCTCCACCGCCCTGCTGCAATACGAACTCGACGTACCGTTGAGCCGCTTGGCGACGCGCATCGGTCTCGGACGGGCCGAGCGGCTGTGGCGGCGTTCCAAGCTCGCGCTCGACGCTCTCGACGAGCGCCTGCACCGGCTCGGGCTGAGCAAGGACGTCGCGCGCCGCAGTTCGCTCTACCTGCAGGGCGACGTGCTCGATGCCGATGGCCTGCGTGAGGAGGGAGCAGCGCGGCGTCGCGCCGGCTTCGAGGTCTCCTTTCTCGACCGCCGAGCCGTCCGTCACGCCTACGGCATCTCGGGCCGCGCAGCTCTCCTCGGCCATGGCAGCCTCGCCGCCGATCCGCGGCGGCTGGCCGCCGGCTTCCTGCGAACGGCGCTTGCCCGCAAGGCGCGGCTCTATGCGCCGGTCGAGGCGTGCGAAGTCGAGCCGCTTGCCACGGGCGCCGTCGTGCACACCGCGGGCGGCCCTTCTCTGCGTGCCAGGGCCGTCGTCTTCGCCACGGGGTACGAGATGGCGAAGGGCGTCCCGCGCAAGGGCCATCGCGTGACGTCGACCTGGGCTCTCGCCACGCGCCCGCAGCCGCGCGCGGCCTGGCCCGACGAGGTGCTGATCAGCGAAGCGTCCGATCCCTATCTCTATCTGCGCATCGGGCCCGAAGGCCGCATCCTCTGTGGCGGCGAGGACGAAGGCTCGATCGATCAGGCCACGCGGGATGCGCTGATCCCTGAGAAGATCGCCGCGCTCGAGGAAAAACTCGCGCGCCTGTTGCCGAACGTGCGTCCGGAAGCGGACTATGCCTGGGCTGGCAGTTTCGGGGCGTCGCCGACGGGATCGCCTTCGATCGGTGCCGTGCCGGGCATGAGGAACTGCTTCGCCGCCCTCGGCTATGGCGGCAACGGCATCACCTTCTCCATGCTGTCGGCCCAGGTCATCTCGGCCGCCATCGCCGGCCAGGACGATCCCGATGGCGATCTCTTCGCGTTCCGACGGAAGTTTTAGACGACGCTCTCGCCTGCCAGCATCTTTGCCAGTACCTCGACGATCTGCTCGGCGCGAAAGGGCTTGTCGAAGAACGGCTTGTCGCCGTGACGCAGGGGCATCAGGGCCGTCGAGCGGCCGCTCGCGAAGACATAGGGCACGCGCAACGCCTGCAAGGTGTCGGCGACCGGAAATACCAGCTCATCCTTGTAGAGGCGAATGTCGAGGATCGCGGCATCGATGGCATGATCGGCGATGAGTGCGAAGGCGCTCTCGACACTGTTGGCAGGCCCCAAGGGGAAAGCCCCGGAGGCCGACAGCATAGCCTTCAGGTCCAGCGCGATGGCCGAATCGTTTTCCACGATGAGGATCGTGCGGCCTTCGAGAAGAACCAAGGACTTACTCCATGAGGTCGGCACGAACGCCAGGACGACTCTGGCGTTGCGCGGGGTGCATGCAACCTGAGGCCAAAAAGCTCGTTGGCCCGTCGCAGTATGTATTTCCAGAGGAACACAAATGGTTGACGCGGTCATCGTCGAAAGCGGTCCGACATCCAATTCGGCTGTGTCGTGGCCAGCAATCATCGCGGGTGCTGTTGTGGCTGCTGCGCTGACGCTCATGTTGCTCGCGCTGGGCGCCGGTCTGGGCTTCAGCGTCGTCTCACCGTGGTCTGGCGCGCCCGATGTGAGTTCGACCACTGCGGCGACCGTTGCCGGTGTTTACATGGCCGTCACGGCTATCATTTCCTCGGCCATCGGCGGCTACATCACCGGCCGGCTGCGCACGCGCTGGATGGGCACGCCTGTCGACGAAGTCCACTTTCGGGATATCGCCCATGGTATTGCGGCCTGGGCTGTCGCGACCGTCGCAGGCGCGGCCTTCCTCGCCTCCGCCGCGGCCGTCGTGACGGGCGCCGCCGCCAGTGGCGGCGCCGTGACCGCCACAAGCGGCACGACCTCGCCCGATCGCGACGGACCGCTTCTCGATCGCCTGTTTCGTCCCGACTACGGCGCGCTCACGGGCGGCAATGGCCAGCGCGCAGCCGGTGTGTTTGCCGGAGGGCGCGACCTCGCCACAGACCGGGACACCGCCCGGCGTATTCTCGCGACCTTCAATGTGCGTGGCCGTACGGAGCTCGAAGGCGAGGACCGACAGTATCTCGCGCAGATGGTGGCGGCCCGCACCGGCCTCGAGCCGGCGGCCGCGGAGCGCCGCGTCGCTGCCGTCGAAGCGGAGATGCGAGTGAAGATCGACTCCGCCCGCCGCGCCGCCGCCCATCTTTCGTTCTGGCTCGTCGCATCGATGTTGCTGGGCGCCTGCGCCGCAGGTCTCACCGCCGCGGAGGGCGGCGCCGCGCGCGACGAGTGACGACGTCCCGCTTTCGCAGTTGCCCCTCCCAGAGTTCATCAACCCGGCAAAAGGAGACATACTATGGGCCGTTCTATCCTTCTGTGGCTCGTCGGCATTCCCATTCCGATCATCATCCTTCTCGCCCTTTTCTGGCGATAGGCGCCACCCGCCCTCAAGGCGGAGCCCTCCCGCTGTGAGTGCCCCAGCGGGCAAATCGATGCGGCGCCGTCACTCATACGGCGTTCGCTCTGATCTGCCGCTGCCGCCAGGCCACTCGCAGATGATCTGGTTTGGCCCGTCCCTTTCTGAAGCGCCCGGCGCCACCGGCACCAGCCCGCGACCGAAGTCGTGCTGGACGCCGCGCCCGATGCTTCACGTTCTTGCCGCCCGTAGCGGGAACGAAAGCCCCTCGATGAGCCGCGCATGACCTTGCCTCGCTGATCCAGCACATCACGGCAGACACACTGCGCGCTAGCGGCCAGACCTCCACCCACAATGCCCGAACCCCCGAAGGCTCGCGCCTGGCCAACCCCGGCGCCACGCTGCTTGTCCGGCGCGCGGGCCGATTCCCGGGTAAGATGTCGGGTGTAGAGCCGGATCGAGGTGATCAACATGACAAACGACATCAGGAAAACTGCAAGCAGGTTCGCTTCTGTCGCCCTGACAGTCGCCATTCTGGTCACCGGACAGGCAGAGGCCGTCGCTCAGGACACGGCAGAAGATCCGTGGCGGTTCAGCGTCACGTCCTATGGCTGGCTTACCAGCATCAGCGGCAACACGACCGCCAAGGGACAGACATTCGACATCAATGCGGGCTTCTTCGACATCCTCCGGAACAGCCGTTCGGTGGCGGCCTTCGACGGTTATTTCGAGGCAAACAAAGGCAAGGTCGGTGTCTATGGCGATCTGGTCTGGTCCAATCTCGGCTTCTCCAAATCGGCGGCGCGCTATCGCAATCCCGTGCCCGGCCTGACGGTCAGCGCTGTCGCCAACGCTCAGCTGAGCCTCGCGACCACCATCGTCGAAGTCGGCGGCATTTACGAATTCTCCCGCTGGTCGCACAACCCGAGTTCGTTCACCGCGGTCGATGCCCTGCTGGGGGTGCGCTACTGGAACAATTCGGTCGAAGCCATGTTCGACGCAAACGCCACGGCGAACGTCTATGCCCTCGGCCTGCAACGCTCGTTCGGCCTCGCCGTCGCGCGCGCCGGCAATCTCGAATGGATCGATCCCGTGATCGGCCTGCGGCTGCGCCATCAGTTCACCCCGACCCAGACGGCCTTCATCCGGGGCGACATCGGCGGCTTTGGCCTCGGCAGTCAGCTCTCGTGGCAGGCGGTGGCCGCCTACAGCTACGGATGGCAGGTCGGTCACTATGTTCTGGCTGGCACGATCGGCTACCGCGCCCTCGCGGCGAACTACACGTCGGGCTCCGGCCTGGCGACCGAAGGTCTCGACCTGGTGATGCACGGCCCGCTCATCGGCTTCACGGTGAAGTTCTGAAGGCGCGCCGGATGCTCCCACAGAAGCACTGGTCAATCTTGCCAACTCCCCGGCGCGATCATTCGTCGAATCGCACCCGGCGTCCTGGCCGGTGAGCAATGTGTCGGGGCTTACTGGACGATGTGACGTTCAGAGTGTCGAGCTTACCGTACCGTCTTCCAGGACAAAATTGCCTCGATGCCCGCGGCCTGGGCCAGCCTTGTGCCTTCATCGGCACCTGCTACGAGCAGCGCGGTGGCACAGGCATCGGCCGACATGCAGCTTGGCGCCATGACCGAAACCGAAGCGACCCCGCTGTCGAGAGGCCGGCCCCGTTCGGGCTGGATGGTGTGGGAGACAAAGCCGTTGTCAGTCTCAAACCACCGGCGATAGTTGCCCGATGCGGCAATTGCCATGTCGGACAGCCCGATGACTCCCATGGCCTTGCGGACATGCCGGTCCGGGCGTTCATGAGCCACCGCCCAGGAAGAGCCATCCGCGCTGGCCTGGTCCAGCTGCAGCGACACCGTCGCAATCGCGCGCGGGCCCGTGGATCCGGCCACAGTCGGGATGGGTAGCCTCGGGGCCAAATCCCCAGGCATTCAGCCGATTGAGGTCGGAATCCGCCTTCCAGGTGGACTGCCGGTCCACACGATCGACCGCCTCGAACAAGGACCGGGCCAGCGGTTCCGCTGGCTGGCCGTGCGGCGCGTAGAACACGGCGGAATAACGTGTGCTCATTGTCACGGCGCTGAGCGCGTATTGCGCTGGCGCCTGGCTCTTCCACTCCGGCCGTCTTGCCATCGGCGATGTTCAGCCTGGTGCGGTACCACGATCTCGATCGGTCCGAACGTGCCGCTCAGAGACCGCGCCCGGCTACCGTGGCGGTGGGCCGTAACGCCGACTTTTCCTTCATCACCGGGCTTCGGGCTCAGCGGCAAAGACCGGCGCTACATCAAAGGCCAGAAGTACACGCTGCTCTCGCATCGGGAGAACCTCACGATGGAGGGAGGCCGGAGCCTGAAGACGCTGCTGACGGCAAACAAGCGGCTCAACACGGCGTACCTGCTCAAGGAGGCCTTCGGCCAGCTCTGGGACTACGAGCGCGAGGGCTGGGCACGCAGGTTCTTCGACAACTGGCGAGCAAGCCTGAAGTGCAGAGGCTCAAGCCGTTCGAGAAATTCGCCGCGATGATCGATCGACATTGGGATGGCATCGCCGCCTATTGCCGGCCAGAGAACAAGGTGTCGCTCGGCTTCGTCGAGGGCCTCAACAACAAGATCCGCGTCATGCAGAGACGGGCTTACGGACTGCGCGACGAAGAATATCTACGGCTCAAGGTCCTCACCTGCATGCTGCCGGCGGTCTGAAATGCTCCAAATTCTCCCACGCGATTACCTGATGAGCCAAAAATGAAGATCGCCATGCAGGCGGCAACGCCTCCCAGGCAATGCCCAGGCGCCTTCGATGAGTGGCGTCCCCGAGAGGATTCGAACCTCCGACCTCCGGTTTAGGAAACCGCTGCTCTATCCGGCTGAGCTACGGGGACGTGGTAGAGGGCATACCAAAAAACGCCTGACCTGTCAGTGTTCTCGGCGGGTCTCCAATATTATCCGCCGTGTTCGTCCACTGGGTGTTCGCGGCTGTTGGGCACTCTTGTTGGGAACTTTGTTCGCCTTTCTAACTCATCTCCATCAAACGACGTGCGACGACTAGCAATGATTCGCGTGCCTTCCAGGCTCCAGTAGTGGTCAAAAGAGAGAACTGGCGCGTGGCGCTCATTTTGTCGACCTTAACAACTCGATGAAGCAGCAATAGAGCAATTTTTATGGGCTATTCGCCCAGTCAAACTCCGATGACCGCTTAGGCCAAGCCCTTGAGGAGGCGCGTCGACTATGCCACGGCGGCTGATGCCTCAATTGCGCCTTGTACAGCCACCGCCAGTTCGGGTCTCGAGAACGGCTTGCTGATCAGGGTGACACCTTGTTCGAGGATTCCCGGGGTCGATATGGGGTCTCCGGCGCGAGAAGTCGCCGAGCCTAGTGCGACCCCGGTCCGGTGATCAGACGGGCCCCGGACTGGAAGGTGACGTAGGACCAGAGCCAGTCGAGCATGACAACGGTGCGGTTTCTGAACCCGATCAGGAACGACACATGGACAAGACCCCACAGTAGCCAGGCGATCGTGCCGTGGAGCTTGATCCAGCCGAGGTCGGCCACAGCCGCGCGACGACCGATGGTGGCCATGGTTCCCCAGCTTCGATAGACGAACGGCGGCGGCGCGGGGTGGCCCGCAAGCCTGGCCCGCAACAGAGCGGCGACATAGGCGCCTTGCTGTTTGGCGACCGGAGCCAGGCCGGGCAGCGGCTGACCCTTCGGGCCCAGTACGTGCGCGGTGTCACCGATGACGAAAATCTCCGGATGTCCGGGCAGGGAGAGATCTGACTCCACCATGGCGCGGCCGACGCGGTCCTTCTCGGCTTGCAACCAGGTGGCGGCGGCGGAAGCCATCACACCGGCGCCCCAGACGATAGTTGCCGCCGCGAGCCGCTCATCGCCGATGGCGACGCCGTCGGCGTCGCACAGGGAGACGGGCTTGCCGAGGCGAACCTCGACTCCCAGCCTCTCTAGCGCCTTGCGCGCGGCATCGCTCAACACCGGCGGGAACGCCGCCAGCACGCGCGGTCCCGATTCGACCAGCACGATCCGCGCCTCGCGCGGATCGATGCCGCGAAAATCGTGGCGCAGCGCGGCCCGTGCCAATTCTGCGATCGCGCCCGACATCTCCACGCCGGTCGGACCGCCGCCGATCACCACGAAAGTGAGGAGACGCTTGCGCGCTTCGGCCGACTGGGTGGCCTCGGCGTTCTCGAACGCCGAAAGGATGCGCCGCCGGATTCCGGTCGCATCGTCGATCTTCTTGAGGCCGGGCGCCACGCCCTCCCACTCGTCCCGGCCAAAATACGAATGCCGCGCTCCAGTGGCGAGCACGAGATAGTCGTAGGCGATTTCCCGGTCCTCGATCGTGACGACGCGGCGCTGCTTGTCGACGCCCTCGACCTTGCCCAGGATTACGCGCACGTTGGCGGCGTGCCGCAGGATCGCCCGGATGGGCGAGGCGATCTGTGCCGGGGACAGTCCGGCGGTCGCCACCTGATAGAGCAGCGGCTGGAAGAGATGATAGTTGCGCCGATCGACGACCGTGACGTCGGCGTTGGCGCCGGCGAGCGCCAAGGCGGCGTTGAGGCCGCCGAACCCCGCCCCAACGATGACGATGTGCGGGCGGGTCATGGATTGCACTCCGCTTTTGGGCATGGTCCGAACTAACCTGCGTCGTGAATGACAATGCCCGACAGCATGTCACTAGCTGCTTCCCACGGCTTTTCTGCGAGGGCCTTACGGGCATGATCTCTGCCCGCCTTCCAACGGTTCTCGATCCCGGCGCGCGTGAAGTCGATGTCTTTTGTGTGGTCCTCGTTTTCCAGGCGCGGTGATTGCAGTCGCACGAGATGCATCAGCGTGCCGCAACCATATTCGGCAAGATCCTTCACGACCGGATCCTCGCTCAGTTCGGCGGGGATGCGCTTGGCGAGTTCGCGCACGACATGGCGCAAGCGGTGAATCTGTGCCTGGCGTGCCACGTGGGTCGTGCTGCGGCTGGCGTACTGGATGTCCTTTTGCCGAGCCGCCGCCTGCTGGATCGTCGTCGGTTCTTCGCCGTTCGACTGCCAGACATCGGCCGTGAAGATTACCGAATTGCGTCGCGGTACGTCGTCGAGGACGACTTCGATCGGGGTGTTCGAATAGATGCCACCGTCCCAGTAGTGCTCGCCATCGATGGCGACAGCCGGAAATGCCGGTGGCAACGCACCTGAGGCCATGACATGCGCCACGCCGAGCGGCATCGAGCGTGAATCGAAATACCGCATTTCACTCGTCCGCACGTTAACGGCACCGACCGTGAGCCGGACATGCTTCTGATTGATGTAGTCGAAATCGACCAGGCGGGAGAGCGTGTCCTTGAGCGGGTCCGTCGTGTAGTAGGCGGCGTGCTCGACGCCGACCGGAAAGCGCGGCCCCCACAGGGCCTGGGCGTTGGGCAAGAAGAAGCCCGGCACACCGTTCACGATTGTCGAGAGATTGGCCACCATGTTGCCAAACATGGCCGCCGGCCAGATCGAGTCGTGCACCCTGCTCTTGGATGCTCCATCCCAGAATTCGCGCAGGCGCGCGATGCGGTTCTTCGGTTCGTTGCCAGCGACGATTGCGCCGTTGATGGCACCGATTGAGGTCCCGATCACCCAATCCGGCTCGATGCCACCCTCCATCAGCGCCTCGTACACGCCGGCCTGATAGGCACCAAGCGCGCCACCGCCCTGCAGGACGAGTACGAGCTGTTCCTCGATCGCGCGCACTTCTGAATGGGCGCCAGCCGCCGTCGAGGCGGATATGTCGATGGGGGATGGAGCGCTCATGAATTTCTCCTTTGAGTGAGGTCTCTCTCGACGCGCCGCTATGATGCGACCACGGCCTTCGCAAACTTGGTTGGCTGGATCGTCAGCGTTGCTGTCAGTCCTGCACCCAGGGCAAGTGAGACGCCAATGCCGATCACACATGCCGTCCAGCCAAGGCGATCGAATGCCTGACCCAACACGATGCTGCCGGCGAGGCCTCCCAGGAAATAGCTCGCAAGGTATAGCCCGCTGGCCGCGCCTCGGTCGGTCGTGGCGGCGCGGCCGACGAAGCCGGTCGCCGTGGCCTGGGCGAAGAAGGTGCCGACCGCGAACAATGCAAGGCCCACGAGCAGCGCGGCGAAGCTGGCGCTCAGCAGCAGCGGCAGGCCAGCGGCCGCCACCGCGAAGGATAGCCACATGGTCGGGCGCGTGCCGAAGCGCGCCACGACCCGGCCGGCGAGCGGGGTAGTGATCACCGACGGGAGGAACACGAAATAGACGGCTCCAAGCATCATCATGCCGATGCTGAAGGGTTCGCGGACCAGCACGAAATTCACGTAGGTGAAAGTGCCAATGAAGGCGAACAGGAGGAGGAAACCAATGGCGAAGACGGCTCGCAGCGCCGGATTGGCGAGATGGTCGAGCCATCTCATGGGAAGTGGACGATGGCTCACGTCCATGACTGTCATGGGTTCCGTTCGCTCGACGGTGAACCAGACCAGCAGCGCGCCGCAGAGGTTGAGGGCGGCGAATACTCCGAAATTTGTCGCCAAGCCGAAATGATCGACCAGCCCCGCCGCGGCCAGCCGGCCGAACAGGTTGGCAGCGACATTGCCGGTGATATAGGCGGCGAAAGCGCTCGCCGTGTCGGCGGCGCTCGTGTGTTCGCCAAGGTAGGCCAAAGTCAGGGCAAACGCTGTCGACATGCAGACGCCCTGGACTATCCGCAGCGCTGTAAAGAGCGGCAGGCTTGGCATCGTCGACAGCAGCGCCGTCGGGATGAACAGCACGGCAAGGCTGAGCAGAATGCCGCGCCGGCGGTCGAGGCCGCGCCCGAAGAGGGCGACGGCCAAGCCGCCCGCGGCCATGCCGATCGTACTTGCATTGACCGCGAAACCCATTGCTGCCGGCGTGACGCCATAGGCCGAAGTGAGAGCCGGCAATATCGCCTGCGTCGCGAACAGATCGACCACGGTAAGAAAGGCCGTAAGGCCGATCGTAACCGCGCGCAGGAGGTTGGTCATGCCGGCTCTCCTTCCGGCCTTACATGCCGGCTGCTTTGGGATCGGCCGCGATGTCGAACGACAACAGGACAACCGGCGTGATGCCGTTGTTCTGCCGCCAATGCGACGTGGTCTGCGTCTCGCTCGCAACCTCGCCCGCCTTGTGCGTGATCGGCACGGCGCAGGTGCTGCGGTTATCGACGATCTCGCCCGACACGACGTAGATCAGGGCGGGACGCTCGGCGTGGCTGTGCCAGGACACGATGCCACCCGGCTGCACGTCGAGGCGGCGAACGCGCATCATGTGGCCTGCGATGGCGACCTTCTCCTTCGAAAGATCGATCTTCGACAGGATGTTGTCGGTCACGCCCTTGGGGCCGAAATTGACCGGCTTGACGGCGTCGGCCTTCATCTTGTCGGCGGGGCATTCGCCGGCGAAGGCGGGAGCCGCAAGGCCCAGGCCGGCGACAACCAGACTGCAAACGACAAGTGTGCGGACTGACATGCGGATATCCATGATCGCACCGCGTCCGGTGCGGTTGCGGCGACGACGCAACATCCCGGCAACGACAGCAAAGCGGAAATGCCGACTGCGAATGGATTCGATAGCTTTCCCGTCAGGCTGTCGCAAAAATGAAACATTCCGATCCCCCCCGAAGGGCGCGGCTCAGCCCAAGGGGCAGCGGCAGCAAAGCTAGCTGGCTAGCTTCCGGCGTTGGCCCATGAAAAGGAAAGAACCTCGCGCACAAATGCCGCAACTGACGGGGTATGCGGGCGACCTCGCACCGTAACGACCTGGATAGTACGGGCGATTTCTGGATCGATCAGCGGTCGCACACGCAGTCCCGGCATGGTGACGGCAAACTCGGGCATGAAGCTGAAGCCCAGCCCTGCCAGCGCCATCGCCTGCACCCAGTCGTCGCGGTCGCTGCGGAAGACGATGCGCGTCTTTGCGCCGTTCTCGAGAAAAATCCGCCGGGCTTCTCCGAAATACTCGCATTGCAGCCGGTTCACGTAGGCTTGGTCGTGAAGGTCCTTGACCCGCACGGCGTTCTGCTTGTCGAACGGATGGCCGGGACCGAACCCGATCACAAAGCGCTCGCCATAGAGCGCCCGCGCGTCAAGGCGATCATCGATCTCGTCGGACTGGCCATAGACAGCGACATCAAGGTCCCCTTGCGCCAGCCGCTCCTCAAGTTGGCTGTTCGAGCCGTCCTGTACGATCAGGTTCACATTGGGATGGCGCTCCCGGAACGACTGCAGGAAGGGCACGAAGCGGCGTGGCCCGATCGTGCACATCATACCCAGCTTCAGTTCGACATCTTCGAGCGCCGCGAAGCCCCGTGCGCGCTCCTTGGCAGCGTCGGTCTCGATCAGCACCTGCGTAAGGTGTGGACGCATCATCTCTCCCAGGCTGGTGAGATGCGTATTGCGGCGCTCGCGACGGAACAACGGTCCGCCCAACTCGTCTTCGAGTCTCTTGATGGCACGCGTGAGTGACGGCTGCGACACGTTGCAGGCCTCGGCCGCACGTGTGAAATTGAGGGTCTCGCAAGCCGCCAAGAAATAGCGGATTTGATGCATTTCCATGGTAGTTGCGTGCCAATATCCGCTTGCTGTCGCAAGGCCTATCACATGCTTGTGACGTCAAAGGATCGCCTTTAGAACCGCACTGGCTTTACACTCTACGTGCGCTATGCGGCGGGCAAGCAGGATCGCGACGCCACGCTGCTGGCCGAGACGATCGATGGCCGGGCATTCGTGCAGGTGCTCGGCTCGCCCGGTGCTGGCCTCGCCGCCAAGCGCACTACCGCGACGATCTCCGTGGTCGTAGTGAGCGGCGAGGACCCGGTCGCGCAAGGGCTGGTCGCCAGCGTCAACCGCCCAGGCGGCAACAACACCGCAATCGGCCGGTTCACGGGTGAGTTGGTCGGCAAGCAACTTGGGCTGCTGCTCGATCTGGTGCCAGAGGCCACTCAGACAGCGTTTCTGGTCAATCCGAACAACCCCAATGCGGCGCCCACCGCAGCGGCGGCGATGGCTGCGGCCCAACGAGCCGGTCGAGAGTTCGTCGTGGTCAATGCCGCGACGGAGGGCGCAATCGATGTCGCCTTTGCTACGCTCGCCGAGCGCAAGATCAGGGTGCTGCTGACCGATCCTGATCCGTTCCTGAACAGCTGGCCGCACCACGCGCCGGAGCGCTTCGGTCGCCTCAGCGCTTGCGCACGAACTCGGCGCGCAGGACCAGACCCTTGATGGTGTCGTGGCGGCAGTCGATCTCCTGGGGATCGCCAGTCAGGCGGATGGTCTTGATCACCGTGCCGCGCTGCAGGGTCTGGTTGGAGCCCTTGACCTTCAGATCCTTGATCAGGAGGACGCTGTCGCCGTCGGCCAGCACGTTGCCGACCGAATCGCGCACCTCGACGGCTCCCGCAGCGGCTTCGCCTGCAGCCTTCTTCGCGGCTGCTTCGGCCGCGGGTATCCAGTCGCCGCTGGCCTCGTCGTAGACATAGTCGTCGTCGCTGTCGGCCATTTTCGCTTCGGCTCCTGCAAGAGAGCCTGCGCTCTACAGGCCGGCAATGGCCGTCGCAAGCCCGCGCCTTGTCTTCCCTAAAACGTCGTCTCCCTTGAAGCGTCGAGTGCATTGCCGGGTGAGAGGTGCCCGCGCTCGGGATCCTTGCAGGACAGGCCGAAGGCCGACAAGGCGGGGGACGTGGGGGCCTTCCAGCCTAATCCGCGGTCGTTAGAACTCCGTCTGGCCTGTCAGGCCAGGGACGCGAGCCGGGCGGCGTGGCGGTTGTGCTCGGCCACCGTGCGTTCCAGGTCGATCGTCACGACCTTGCCATCGCGCACGATCGGCTTTCCGCCAACCACCGTGTGGCGCGCGGTCTGCGGGGCGCAGAAGAGCGTGGCCGCAACCGGATCGGCCAGGGCGCCGGCATAGGCCAGGCTGTTGAGATCGAGGGCGAAGAAATCGCATTGCTTGCCGACGGCGAGCGAGCCGATGTCGTCGCGCCCCAGCAGGGAGGCGCCGCCCAGGGTGGCGAGTTCGAGCGCCTGCCGTGCCGTCATCCATTCATCGTCGCGGCTCGCGTCCGATGTGGAGAGCGCCGTGTCGGGCCCTTCGGGCGGGCGCAGGCCGATCTGCAGACGGGCCAGCAGCATGGCCTGCCGCACCTCGCCCAGCATGTGGTTGCTGTCGTTGCTGGCCGAGCCGTCGACCCCGATGCCGACCTTCACGCCGGCGCGGCGATACTTCATCACCGGCGCGATGCCCGACGCCAGCCGCATGTTGGAGCAGGGGCAATGGCAGGCGCCGATCCCCGCCCTGGCGAACTCGCCGATCTCGGCATCGTTGACGTGGATGGCGTGCGCGTACCAGACGTCACTGCCCAACCAGTCGACCGACCGCATGTAGTCGACCGGCCGCATCCCGTAGCGCTGCAGCGTGTAGCGCTCCTCGTCGAGCGTCTCGCAGAGATGGGTATGCAGGCGAACGCCGTGGCGCCGCCCCAGGGCCGCGGATTGACGCAGCAATTCCGGCGTCACGGAAAAGGGCGAGCACGGCGCCAGCACGATCTGGGTCATCGAGCCCGGCCCGGCGTCGTGGTAGCGGCCGATCACCCGCTCGCAGTCTTTCAGGATGTCGTCCTCGTCCTCGACGCACGCGTCCGGCGGCAGCCCGCCTTTCGACTGGCCCAGCGACATGGAGCCGCGCGAGACGGCAAAGCGGATGCCGATCTCCTTCGCCGCCGCGATCTGGTCGTCGACGGCGCAGCCGTTGCGGAAGACGTAGGCGTGATCGAACACCGTCGTGCAGCCCGACAGGGCCAGTTCCGCGCATCCGACCAGCGTGGCGGTGCGGCTCGCCTCGGGCGTTCGCGCAGCCCACAGCCGATAGTGTGCCTGCAGCCAGCGGAAGAGATTGTTGTTCTGTGCCGCCGGCAGGGCGCGGGTCAGGGTCTGGTCGAGATGATGATGCCCGTTGATCAGTCCGGGCAGGACGATGTGGTCCTCGAGGTCCATGATCGTGTCGGCTGTGGCCGGCAACGAGCTGGACGGGCCGACCGCCCGGATCACGCCATCGACCGCGAACAGGCCGCCACCGGCGAGTTCCCGACGCTCCTCGTCCATCGTAACGACGAGCGCGTTCTTCACCAAAAGCGTCGCCATCTTCCGGTCGCTCCCGCAGTGCCGACCGGTCCAGGCGATCTCGCCGGTGCCCGGGCTTCTTAACCCATCGGGCATTTTGTCTCCAGCCGGCGCGCCCACACGACCGTCACCGCACCCTCACGCAACGAAGATCGCCTCTGGCCGTTGTCAGCGTCTATAGGGGAGACACGACCATTTCTGCTTCTGCCATCGCAGCCTTTACCGCCGCTGTCGCAAATGCCGCCGCGGACATCCAAGCGTGAGTGCGGTTCGCCTGAGTGAAGGCCTGCCCTATCCGCTCGGCGCCACCTGGGACGGGCTGGGCGTCAATTTCGCGCTGTTCTCGGCCAATGCGACAAAGGTCGAACTCTGCCTGTTCGACGCCGGCGGCGAGCACGAGATCGACCGCATCGTGTTGCCGGAATATACCGACGAGGTCTGGCACGGATATCTGCCGGACGCACGGCCCGGCACGATCTACGGCTATCGCGTGCACGGCCCCTACGAGCCGGCGGCCGGCCATCGTTTCAATCCCAACAAGCTGCTGCTCGATCCCTACGCCAAGCAGGTGATCGGCAAGCTGACCTGGAACCCGGCGCTGTTCGGCTACAAGATGGAAAGCGGCGACGATCTCACCTTCGACGATCGCGACAGCGCGCCCTTCACCTACAGGAGCTGCGTCATCGACCCGGCCTTCAGCTGGGGCCGCACGCCGCAGCGGCGCACCGCGTGGGAGAACACGATCGTCTACGAGGCACATGTCCGCGGCTTCACCCAGCTCCATCCCGCCGTGCCGGAACCGCTGCGCGGCACCTATGCCGGCCTCGCCTCGGCCGAGATCACCGGCTACCTGTCCTCGCTCGGCGTCAGCGCCATCGAGCTGCTTCCCATCCACACCTTCGTCGACGACAGCAACCTGCTCGAGAAGGACCTCAAGAATTATTGGGGCTACAACACGATCGGCTTCTTCGCGCCGGCACGGCGCTACGCCGCCAATCCCGACTTCGCCTTCGCCGAATTCAAGGAGATGGTGGCCCATCTGCACGCCGCCGGCCTCGAGGTCATCCTCGACGTGGTCTACAACCACACCGCCGAAGGCAACCAGCTCGGGCCGACGCTATGCTTCAAGGGCATCGACAATGCCTCCTACTACAGGCTGGCGCCCGAGCCGCGCTATTACATCAACGACACCGGCACCGGAAACACCGTCAACCTCAGCAATTCGCGGGTGCTGCAGATGGTGATGGACAGCCTGCGCTACTGGGCGTGCGACATGCGGGTCGACGGCTTCCGCTTCGATCTCGCGACCATCCTGGCGCGCGAGCCGCACGGCTTTCAGGAGGAAGGCCGCTTCCTCGACGCCTGCCGCCAGGATCCGGTGCTCTCGGAAGTGAAGCTGATCGCCGAACCGTGGGACATGGGGCCGGGCGGCTACCAGGTCGGCCGCTTCTCGCCGGGCTGGGCCGAGTGGAACGACGCCTTCCGCGACACGGTGCGCGCCTACTGGCGCGGCGACGAGGGCAAGCTGCCGCCGATGGCGGCGCGGCTCACGGCCTCGGCCGACCTGTTCGCCAACCGCGGCCGCAAGCCGTGGGCGTCGATCAACTTCATCACCGCGCACGACGGCTTCACGCTGGGCGATCTCGTCGCCTACAACGAAAAGCACAACGAGGCCAACGGCGAGGACAACAAGGACGGCCACTCGCACAATCTATCGAATAACTACGGCGCCGAGGGGCCGACCGACGATCGCGACATCCTCGACACGCGCCTGCGCCAGATGCGGAACATGCTGGCGACCCTCATCCTGTCGCGTGGCACGCCGATGCTGCTGGGCGGCGACGAGTTCGGCCGCAGCCAGAAGGGCAACAACAACAGCTACTGCCAGGACAACGAAATCTCGTGGGTCGACTGGGAGGGCATCGGCCCGGCCGAGCGCGACCTCGCCGAGTTCGTGCGCCGGCTGATCATGATCCGCCATGCCCTGCCCATGCTGCGCCGCGGCCGCTTCCTCACCGGCGCCTTCGACGAGGAACTGGGCGTCAAGGACGTCAGCTGGCTGACGCCGGCCGGCGAGGAGATGACCGACGACAACTGGAACGACGGTAACGCCCGCTGCCTCGGCGTGCTGCTCGACGGCCGCGCCCAGGAAACCGGTATCCGCCGGGTCGGCTCCGATTCGACTTTGCTGATCGTGATGAACTCCCACACCGACACGGTGCCGTACACCCTGCCCGAAGCGGTCGGCGGCAGCCGGTGGGTCAGGCTGATCGACACCAGCGACCCCGACGGCGAACCCCTGGCCCTGCGCGACTTCCGCCACGTCTACGACGTGACGGCGAGGTCGATGCTGCTCTTCGTCCTCCAGCCCACGCGCACGCCGCAGCGCTCGACCGCTGCCGAACGCTCCTTCCAGAGGGTGGTGCAGGCGATGGACGATGCCTCGACGAAGGCGGTGCGGTTCGGCTTCGACTGATGAGGCTTCCGGCTTCCGGCTTGTCCGCAACAGCACACTTTTCGTCGAGCGGCAACCGATGGCGTCCAACTGCCGTTCGTTCACGATGATCACCCAGCTCGAACCGCCGCTCCCGCTCGAGACCCCAAAAGGTCCCGGCCTCGCTCACTTCCTGATCGACTACGGACCCGAGTCACATCTGCTGTGGGTCGTCTTCCTGGATGAGGGAGGCGCCTGCTGGACCGTCCCCAATCCAGAGATTCGAATCCAGAACAACTGGTCGCTCAGGCGTCGCGAAAAGGTCGCCGCGCTCTAGCCCGCGCCGCCTCGCCGCGACAAAGAAAGAGCGCAGGCATTGCTGCCTGCGCTCCGGAAGCTACGCCTTGGGAATGCGGATTTTCTGGCCGGGGAAGATCAGGTTCGCGTCCTTGATCACTTCGCGATTGGCCTCGAAGATCTTCGGATGCTGGTTGGCGTCGCCATAGAACTGCTTGGCGATCGCCGACAGGGTGTCGCCCGACTTGATCACGTAGTACTGCGTGCCGTCCTCGACCGACGTCACCGTGGCACCCGCCATTTTGACCTCGCCGACACCCATCACGTTGCCCGCGATCAGAATGGCCTTCTGCAGCGCTTCGACGGGACCGCTGCCGGTCAATTCGACGATGCCGTTCTCGAACTTGACGGCCAGGTCCTTCAGCCCAGGATTGTCCTTTTCGATTTCTGCCTTGATCCTGGCGCCGGGATCGGGATCGCCGTCGCCGAAGATTTTCTTGCCGATGGTCTTCACGAAATCGAACAATCCGCTCATGGCGCTCTCCTGCCCACTGGTTTGACGCCGCTAAACGCCCACGTCGGCGCGACGTTGCGCTTACGCTCGAAAGCTTCGTGTTCCGGGCGGGCCCCGTTTGCAATCCGCGTTCTACTCTGCGGCTGCCACCCGCCCCGCCTCGCCCCTCTCGCTCTCTCGATCTGCTGCCCGGCCGTAGCGGGCCAGTACCTTCTCGATTTCCGCCGCCGCGTCGGGCGCGAACCCGGCAGAGGCTTCGTAGAGATGAACGAGTCTCTCCCGCAGAAACTGATCGGCTCGATGAGGCGGCAGCGCATGCAGATTGCGCGGGACCGCAAACGTCATCCCGGCATTGACGCCACCTCCCGCCTCGGCCGGCATCCGTGCGAGGGTCGAGCCGATTCCGCCCAGGACATGCATGAGACTCATTGCGCCGTCGATGAGTTGCCGGCGATTCCCCATGCCCGGCGTATAGGCATGCTTCAGGAGGGTGAGGGTCACGGCATACAGGGCATTGCCGAGATCGACCAGCCTCGCCGCGTCCGGCTCGGTGACCCACACCCGCTCCAGCCCCGCCGCCGGCTTGCGCATCACGGGGTCGAGCGCGGCCTGGTGATACGGCAGGAAGCGGGGATTGGCCCGCAAGGCGTCGTCCCATTCCTGCCGGATCCCGATGAAGCGCATGAAATGGCAGTCCTCCTTCTCGCCCGACGATCCTTCGCCCTGCTCGACGATCGCCTCCAATGCCTGCAGCGCATCGTCCATGTCCTGGATGGTTCGAAGGCCGGGTAGATCAATGTCGTCCGGAGACAGCTGTTGCGCGAGCGACGACGCGACGAACGCGTCTTCGGCACAGGACTCTCCGAAGGCCCGCAGCGCGTGGCGGATCTCGTCGTAGAACGCGCCGATCGTCTCATAGTCGGGCGTCGACGGCGTCAAATGGCCAGGCGTCTGACGCCGTGCCGGACCTTCGTGGCGATAGGCGCCGTCGCCATCCCGCACCTTCGACTGTGCGGGGCGCTCCAGGAACACGAAGTGCTCCAACGTCTCCCGGGTGAACGGTGCGAGTCGAATCACGAAGCTCGACGGATGATAGCCCGCGGGAACCGGCAGGTTTGGACGGTCGAAATGGGGTGCGCCGCCGATCGCTACGAGCAGATTGTTGACCAGTGCGAGGTGTCCCATCTCCTCAATGGCAACGCCCACGATCGATTTGCGCCACGCGCCGACGAGCCCTCGCTCCGCGACGCTGAGGGTTGCGCAGTCACGCGCTTTCAGGCTGAAGGCAGCATAGAGATATGAGCAGAGAAGATTGTGCTCGATCTCGGCCGCTTCGGTGAGGAGATGGATGAGATAGTCGCGAGGGCTAGCCATCACCGGCAACGGGTGGATGGGCGTTTGGATGCCCCGAGGAGACGATCAAGGACGCCGTCCCAATGCATGAGGCCCGATCGCACTTCCCGATCGGGCCGGAATCACGTCGCTTACGTCTTCATCCCGGAGCCAGGCGCCGCCTGCTTGGCATGCTGACCCGCCATCATCGTTTCCGGAAGGACCTTGGCGAGCGCGACCTGAAGTTTGTTCTGCCAGCCACTCACCACGCCGCTCTCGCCCGCCATCATCGCCTTGAAGCCGTTCTCGGCCACATCGGCAGGGTCGTCCTTCTCCGCGCGGCCGACCTTCGTGTCGGTCATGTCAGCACGTTCGAAGAAATCCGTCTCGGTCGGCCCGGGCATCAGGCAGGTCACCGTGACACCACGGCCCTGCACCTCTGCCCGAAGCGCATAGGCAAACATGTCGATGAAGGCCTTCGTGCCGTTATAGACCGCCTGGTAGGTCCCCGGCATGAAGCCGGCGATCGAACCGGTGATCAGAATACGGCCCCGGCCGCGGTTGGACATCTCCCGGCCGACTTTGTGCAGAAGATAGACCGTTCCGGTCACGTTGGTATCGATCACGTGCCGGATCTCGTCCCACTCCTGGTCGAGGAACGCCTTGCCCAGCCCATGGCCCGCATTGGCGAGCAGGGCATCGACAGGACGGTCCTTCACCGCGGCGAGGAGTTCGTCGACTCCGGCGGGCGTCGAGAGATCGACCTGCAGCGCCGCGACGCTGCCGCCCGCCTGTCCGAGGGTGCGGGCGGCTTCCTCGATGCGGGGGTCATCGGCCGCGACCAGGAGGTCGAAGCCTTCCGCCACGCACCTCTTCGCCAGCTCGAAGCCGATGCCGGACGAGGCCCCGGTAACGATGGCGAGCGGGCGGGCCGCGCGGTTCCGGTCTTTCGGAGCGATCGTCGTATCGGTTGGGTTCATCGTGTTCATGGCTTGAGAACCACCTTGATGCAGCCGTCCTTCTTGTCGCGAAAGGTCTTGTAGAGTTCCGGCCCCTCTTCGAGGCTCGCGGTGTGGGTGATCACGAAAGACGGGTCGATCTCACCGCGTTCGATGCGGTCGAGCAGTTTCGGCAGATAGTGCTGCACCGGCGTCTGGGCCATGCGGAACGTGAGCCCGCGATTGATCGCCGAGCCCATCGGAATGTTGTCGAGGAGACCGCCATAGACACCGACAATCGAAACGGTGCCGAAGTTGCGGCAGCTCTGGATCGCCTGGCGCAGCACGTGCGGGCGGTCCGTGCCCATGAAGGTCGCGACCTTAACGCGATCGATCACCGAATCGAAGCTGGCCCCCGTCCTCGGTTCGGTGCCCACGGCATCGATGCAGGCATCGGCGCCGCGTCCGTGAGTCAGGTCCTGGATGCGGTCGTAGACATCCTCCTTCATGAAATCGATGGTGATGGCGCCAGAGGCCGCCGCCAGGGCGAGCCGTTCCGGCACGGTGTCGATGGCGATGACGCGGGCGGCACCCAGCATGAACGCGCTCTTGACGGCGAACTGGCCCACCGGACCGCAGCCCCAGATGGCGATCGTATCTTCCGGCTGGATGTTGCAGAAATCCGCCGCCATGTAGCCGGTCGGGAAGATGTCGGAGAGGAAGAGCACCTGCTCGTCGCTCAGACCGTTCGGTACCTTGATGGGGCCGATATCGGCGTAAGGGACGCGCAGGTACTCGGCTTGGCCGCCGGCATAGCCGCCCAGAAGATGGGTGTAGCCGAACAGGCCTGCCGGCGAGTGGCCCCACAGCTTCTCGGCTTTTTCCTTGTCCCGATTGGTCCGCTCGCACCCGGAGTAGAAGCCCTTCTTGCAGAAGAAGCACTCGCCGCAGGAGATGGTGAAGGGCACCACGACCCGGTCGCCGACCTTGAGGGCCTTGTTCTCCGCGCCAACCTCGACGACCTCGCCCATCGTTTCGTGACCGAGAATATCTCCGCCTTCCATGCCGGGCATGACGCCGTTGAAGATATGCAGATCAGAGCCACAGATCGCGCAGGCCGTGACCCTGATGATCGCATCGCGCGGCTGCTCGATCTTGGGATCGGGCACGCTTTCACAGCGTATGTCGCTCTTGCCGTGCCAGGTCAGCGCCTTCATCGGGTCTCTCCTCCTGAGTTGACGAAAGGGACTAAGGTGCCGGCGCTGCGTGGACCGGACCTCGTATTTATCGGGGCTGTCACGCCGCCAAAGTCGCAGGACTGTGGCCGGCGCCCCGGGCCCCCCCGGGCCGGGGACGACGAACGACGCAAATGACACCCGTTGCAGCCTCACCCTCCGCCGATTGCGCCACGGCGTGGCGCCCATCGAGGAAGCCTTCGGCCCAACGGTCACGCGCCGAGGCGAGGGAAAAGTCGTAGGGGGCCTCGGGTCCCGCCTCGCCACTGACGGGCAGGTAGCTCAGGTACAAGACGGACGGGGCGCCGCGGCCGTCCGCCAGATCGCGCTGCCACAGGCGGCGATACGCTTCGAGGCGATACCAGGTCTGATTGCCGAACAGGATCGCATTCTTGCGGGCGAGCGCTTCCTGCAACCCGTCGGGTCGCGCTCCATCGCGGGCGAAGAGATCGGCGACGATCACCGTACCGTCGGTGCCGCCCAGTTCGTCGAGCACGGGCTCGAGCGGCGCGTTCATCGCCAGGCCGCCATCGCCCAGCAGCCGCCCCGAGATTTCCACGGGGGCGAATTCCGGCAGGAAGCCGCAGCTCGCCAGGATGTGATCGATCTCGATCCGGTCGCCCTTTCCCGTATCGAAGATAACCGCGTCGCCGCTCTCGATGTCGGTCGTCGCCACGGTGAAGCGGATGTCGCCGGCATTGAGGCGTCCGAAGTCGATCGTCTTCTTCAAGAATCCGACTGTCGGCGCCAGGTCGTAGAAGCTCGCGAATTTCAGCCGCGGGCCCAGCGTCTGAATATGACCCAGCGCGCCGAACAGCCTGGACTGCACGGCACTGACCCAGTTCAACGCATGGCGCGTCATGCCGAAGGACAGCGCGTTCAGGCTTTCCGGACCGCGTAGCCAATAGCTGCGCAGGACCTCGCAGCGGCGCTCCGTGGGCGTCCCCACGATCAGCGCGCCGTTCAACGCGCCGACGGAACTGCCGGCGATCCAGGCCGGCGAAAGCTGCGGCTCCCGGGCCAAAGCTTCATACACACCCGCCTGATAGGAGCCCAGGGCGACGCCCCCCCGAGAGCACCAGCGCCGCAGAGCGCTCCGCCATCTCTAGGCGGCCTTCTCTTTTTCGACCGGCCGGCCCTGGACGAGCTTGTGGCCGGCAAAGGAGCGCGTCTCCGGAGGCGGCAGCTTGGCGCGTTTCGTGAGATCGGCCAGCAGTTCTTCCTTCGCCATCTTGAGCTTCGCGCCCAAGGCCACGAGATCGATCTCGGCTTCGCGTGCCTGGGCGAAGATGCCTTCCTTCGGCTGTTCCTCTTCCTTCACGTGATGCTTGATCAACTCGGACAGGACCTTGACCTTGGCATCGTAGAACGCGTCGCTGGGCGAGCCCTGGGACAGTTCGGCGATCAGCACCTTGGCGCCGTCATGCTCGACATAGGCCTCGTCCAGCATGTTTTCCTCGACCTTCTTGGTGCAGGCTGGATAGAAGATTTTTTCCTCGATCGTGGCATGCACGGTGAGCTCGGTGCAGATCTCGCGCACGAGCGCGACCTTCTTGGTCTCGTCGCGCGTCTTCTCGAACTTCTCGAACAGCTCCTCGACCTTGCGGTGATCGGCTTTCAGCAGGGCGATGGCATCCTGTGTCGTAGGCATTGTCGGGTTCCTTTGGCGTGGGTTGTCTGCGGGCAGCTTCTGTTCAGTTCGGCTCGAGATTGGAGACCCGGCGCGGAAAGCGGTGCATGGCCAAGGAGGCCAGCAGCTTGCCCGGCAAGGATTCCGCGTCGGCGATGGAAACGCCTTCGCCCTCGGGAATGGCCAGCGCCGCAAGGAATGCTGCGCCGTCCCCCGCCACGGCGATCGGCTTGCCGTGCCGGAAGGCTTCGTCGAGGAAGCGATGCACCAGCGGCATCTCCGCAAGAGCTGCCGAGGCCCCGGGCGGGATCAGCACGGCGTCGTAAGTCACCGAAGGGGCATTCGGCGCTGCCCGGTTCACCGGGAGCGGTTTGCCGGCGTCATCGACGATCGCGCCCGCCGTGGGGCCGATGAGTTCCGGGACATGCCCAGCCTTTGCCAGAGCGGCCACGATCGCCTGGACCTGGCTGGCATTCACGCCCTGGGCGCCCAGGATCGCGATCTTGCGTCCCTTAACGATCGGCGGCGGTCGATCCATGCTGAGGGCCGGCGACTGCAACGAGGCGGCCTCGGGCTTCAGCGGACCCGACGGGGTCGGTGCCGACGGCGTGGGCGCCTCGGGCGTGCCCGCCGGAGCGACAGGAATGCCGGTCGCCTCCGACACCATGTCGGCCAGCTCTTGGGCAATGTTGCACAGAATCTCGTTCATGGTGCGGTTCCGCACGCCCTGATCGACCACCATGTTGAGCTCGAAGGAGAAGGCCGCCGCGATATGATCCTTCTCCCAGTCGCTCATGCTGTTCCAGAACAGCGTTGCCTGACTGAAATGGTCGTTGAAGCTCTCGCTGCGCTGGCGAAGCTTGGCGCCCGCTTCCTGTACCGTGGCCGTACGGAACGCCGCTGCCGCGCCGGGCGAGTGCATGGGACATCCCCCTCCCAGGCTGTTCGGGAAATAGGCCACCTTGCCCTTGTTGATGGTCTGGCGACCGAACCCGTCGCGCTGGTTGTTGTCGGCCGGCACGAGCGAGCGGTTGATCGGCAACTCGTGGAAGTTGGGACCGACCCGACGCAGCTGGGTGTCGATGTAGGAGAACAGGCGGCCCTGCAGCAGCGGATCGTTGCTGAAATCGATGCCCGGGACGACGTGTCCCGTGTGAAACGCAACCTGTTCGGTCTCGGCAAAGAAATTGTCGGGGTTGCGGTTCAAGGTCATCTTGCCGATTCGCCGGATCGGCACATCCTCTTCGGGGATGAGTTTCGTCGCATCGAGAAGATCGAAGGGAAATTTGTGTTCGTCGGCCAGCGGCACGACCTGGATGCCGAGCTCCCACTCCGGAAAGTCGCCGCGTTCGATTGCCTCGAACATGTCACGCCGGTTGAAGTCGGGGTCACGGCCGCACAGGAGCTGGGCCTCGTCCCAGACGAGAGAGCAGACTCCCTTGAGCGGCTTCCAATGGAACTTCACGAAGGAGGATTGCCCCGCCGCGTCGACGAGGCGAAACGTGTGAACCCCGAACCCTTCCATGGTGGCGAAACTGCGCGGCAGCGCGCGGTCGCTCATCACCCACATCAGCATGTGTGCGCTCTCGGGAGTGAGCGAGACGAAGTCCCAGAACGTGTCGTGCGCCGATTGTGCCTGCGGGATTTCGTTATGGGGCTCGGGCTTCACAGCGTGGATAAGGTCGGGGAACTTGTTGGCGTCCTGGATGAAGAAGACCGGCATGTTGTTGCCGACCAGGTCCCACACGCCTTCCTGGCTGTAGAACTTCACGGCGAAACCACGCACGTCGCGCGGCGTGTCGGCCGAGCCGCGCGAACCGGCGACGGTCGAGAAGCGCACGAACACCGGCGTCTGGACCTTGGGATCGCGAAAGACCTGCGCGCACGAGATCTCCGAGAGATCTTCGTAAACCTGAAACACACCGTGGGCCGCCGCACCGCGCGCGTGCACCACGCGCTCGGGAATCCTCTCATGGTCGAAATGCGTGATCTTCTCGCGCATCAGGATGTCTTCGAGCAGCGTCGGCCCGCGCACGCCGGCCTTCAGGGAGTTCTGGTCGTCGCTGACGGCGACACCCTGGTTGGTCGTGAGAACCGGGCCGGGCGCGGCACTGTCGGGCTGCAGCTCGGTCGTCTTGGGCGTCTCCTGGCGGGGCGCGGGCGGAGTGTCCTGTTTGGTATCCTGGCCCGAGGTGCGGACAGTCGGCGCGGGAATGGGGAGGGTGGCCGCGGCGGCGGCCTCCGCTGTGGTATTGGTCGGCTTGCGAGCCATCGAGGGTGATCCGATCGATTGGTGTGGGACGAACTCTCCAAACGGACGAATTGCCGAGACGTTGCAGCGTGCGCTGGAATACACACCCGCGTGCATCATGGGCCCATGCCTGCTGAGCCGCGCCGATGGGATCTGCCGTGGCGGAACGGCCTGAACGAGGCGTCCGACGAGGCGCAAATACATCGAGGTGATCGGCCGTCAGTGCGGCCTCGGCCAACATCCCCACCGTGTTCGCCCTATCGTATTCACACAACTCGACGATGCCTCGCGCGAGTGGAAGAGGCGGTCAAAAAAGCTGAATCTTTGCAATGCTTCTGGCGGTAGTGACGGCCCCCGTTGTGTCGGCGAGACCGCCACGCAAGTCATTGATACAGAATCATTTTTTGAGATGTGCGAATCCGATAGCGTGTTCGCGGGGGAGGACCGCGTCGCCCGACCGAGAGCCAACGGCAGAGGTTCGATCGTTCGCGCTGGAAGAAATTCGTTCAGTCCCCGTCGCGCCGCGTCCGAGTACATTACCTGGCAGCGCCTCCCGCGCCTGTCGGCCGGACCGACGATGTCGGCTCGCCGATCCGCGAGCCGCTGCGTCGAATTACCCTTTGTTGCCAGTGGCAGGGGCCCGTGTTATCGTCATTCGGGCAGTACAAACGCTAGGCAGCGGCATGATTCGGTGTGTGCGGATTTGGACGGGCGAAGACCAGAATTCGCATGTCGAGGAAGGCTGGATCGACCTCGAGCCCGGCGCGCATGGCGACCTGCTCAGCGGCAAGATCGCGGTCATCAGCGCGTCGCTGCAGGAAACCGAGCCGGGCGGCACCTATGCCTGGCATACGGCGCCGGTGCGCCAGCTCGTCGTCACCCTGAGCGGCACGCTCGACTTCAAGACCCGCGGCGAACAGCATTTCGTCCTGGCGCCCGGCGACATCCTGCTGGCCGAGGATACGACCGGCGGCGGCCACACCTGGAGGCTGGTCGACGACCAGCCGTGGCGGCGCCTGTACGTCGTGCTGGGCAAGGACGCCACGGTTCCATTCAAACGCGCGACCTGAGCGGATCACCGTCCCAGATGGACGCGATTAGGAGAGTTCGATGACAGCCTCAATTCCCGGCGACGCCGACGTCGTCCTTGTCGGCGCCGGCATCATGAGCATGACGCTTGCCACTTTCCTGAAGGAGCTGCAGCCCCAACTCAAGATCGAGATCATCGAGCGGCTGCCGGGCGAGGCCCAGGAAAGCTCGGCCCCCTGGAACAACGCCGGCACCGGCCACGCCGCCAACTGCGAGCTGAACTACACGCCGCAGCGCCCCGACGGCAGCGTCGACATCTCCAAGGCGCTGGAGGTCAATGTCGAGTTCGACATGTCGCGGCAGTTCTGGTCGTACCTGGTCAAGAAGGGCGCGATCGAGCGCGCCGACTCCTTCATCCACCCCGTTCCGCACATGAGCTTCGTGATCGGTGCCGATCGGGCGGCCTTCCTGAAGAAGCGCCACGCCACGATGAGCGCCCATCACTGCTACCGGGGCATGGAATATTCCGAGGACCACAAGCAGATCGCGGAATGGGCACCGCTGCTCATGGAGGGCCGCGATCCCGGCCAGGTCGTCGCCGCCACGCACATGGCGACGGGCTCCGACGTGAATTACGGAGCGCTCACCACCAACCTGCTGAATTACCTGCGGCGCCAGGAAGGCTTCTCGATCCAGTTCAATCAGGACGTGACCAACCTTCATCGCCGGACCGACGGCGGCTGGACGCTCGACGTCAAGGACGAGAAGTCCGGGGAAAAGAGGTCGGTCGGCGCCCGCTATGTTTTCCTGGGCGCGGGCGGCGCGGCTCTCACCCTGCTGCAGAAGTCCGGCATTCCCGAAGCCGACGGCTTCGCCGGCTTCCCGGTGAGCGGCATCTGGCTGCGCTCGGGCAAACAGGAGATCGCCACCCGTCACATGGCCAAGGTCTACGGCATGGCGGCCAGCGGATCGCCGCCGATGTCGGTGCCCCATCTCGACACCCGCTACGTCGATGGCAAGCGCTGGCTGCTGTTCGGACCCTTCGCCGGTTTCTCGACCAAGTTCCTGAAGCACGGTTCGATGTTCGACCTGCCGTTCTCGCTGCGACTGGACAATCTCCTGCAGCTGCTGGCGGTGGCGCGGGACAATCTTCCCCTCGAAGAGTACCTGGTCGGCCAGGTGCTGCAGACCAAGGCCCACCGGTTCGATGCGCTGCGCGATTTCTACCCCCAGGTCGACGAGAAGGACTGGGAGTTCGACGTCGCCGGCCAGCGCGTGCAGATCATCAGGAAGGACATGGCGCGCACCGGCAAGCTGGAGTTCGGCACCGAGATCGTTCACTCGGCCGATTCCTCGATCGTGGCCCTGCTCGGCGCCTCGCCCGGCGCGTCGACCGCCGTCTGGATCATGGTCCACATGCTGGAGACCTGCTTCCACGAGCAGCTCACCGGCCATTGGGTGCCCAAGCTCAAGGAGATGATCCCCTCCTACGGCCAGGACCTGAAGACCGACGCCGCACTGGTCGAGCGCGTGCGCAAGGACACGGCTGAAGTGCTGGGCCTGCACACGGTCTGATGACCGACCCGCGGGCACAGCTCACCGAGCCCCTCGACGTCCTGCTGCGCTTCGGAGCGCTGATGCTGCGCGCCGGGGACACCGCATTCCGCGTACGGGCCGCGATGGGCAGGTTGGCCGATCACATGGGACTAGAAAGCCTGTCGCTCCAGGTGACGCTCGACGCCATGTCAGCCACCGTGCGACGGGATGGCCAGACCGCCACGCTGACCTGTGACGTCGGCGCGCCGGGCATCAATGCGGACCGCATCGGCGCCCTGGAAAGGCTTTCCGCCGCCAGCAAACCCGGACTGACGGCGGAAGGGTTATCGCGCGACCTCGATGCGATCGAGGCGGCGCCGTCGCTCCACGCCTTGCCAACGGTGGCAATCGCCATCGGCCTGGCCTCGGCCGCGTTCTCCTACCTGAACGGCGGCGACCTGCTGGCGACCGGTGCCGCCGTGATCGCCGGCGCGACAGGTCAGGCGGCCCGCGCCCTGCTGTTCCGTCGAAAGCTCAATCAATATGCCGTCACCGCCTTCTGCGCGGTCGTGGCGTCCGGGCTTTATTGCGCGATCGTCTTCGGTCTGGCCGGGCAAGGTTTTTCGGCCTCCCTTGCCGTGGGCTTCATTTCGTCGGCCCTGTTTCTGGTGCCGGGCTTCCCGCTGGTGGCCTCGCTGCTCGACCTCGTGCAGCACCAGACCGTGGCCGGCATCGCGCGGCTGACCTACGCCATCATGATCCTGCTTTCCGCGGCCTTCGGACTGTCGGCGGTCGCGGCGATGGCCGGCCTGACGGATGTATCGGCGCCCGCTGCAGGCCTCGGCATGGACCCCATGACCATGCTGTGGCGCGCCGTTGCAAGCTTCGCCGGGGGCTGCGGCTTTGCGCTTCTCTATAACAGCCCGGTGCGGACGGTCCTCGTCGTCGGTCTGCTGTCGCTGGCCGGGAACGAACTGAGGCTCGCGCTGCACGATCTCGGCATGGCCTTGCCGACAGCCACATTCATGGGCGCCCTGACGGTCGGACTGCTCGCCTCGCTGGCGCGGGGCTGGTTGCACGAGCCGCGTATCTCCCTGACCGTCCCGGGCATCATCATCATGACGCCCGGCATCTTCGCCTTCCGCACGATCGTATTGCTGAACGAGGGCGACGTGCTCGGCGCCGTCGAAGCTCTCGCGGGTTGCTGCTTCATCGTGGGCGGCATGGCGCTCGGCCTCGCGACCGCCCGCTTTGCCAGCGAGCGGCGCTGGATCGTCGAACGCTAGGCGCCCTCTCGCTAGCCGTCCCTACTCCGTCGCGACGTAGGGATGGACCATCTTCGACGGATCGACGACCTTGTCGAACTCCGCTTCCGTCACGTATTCCAGCTTCAAGGCCGCCTGCTTCAAAGTGAGGTCGTGATCGATCGCGTAGTGGGCGATCTTCGAGGCCTTGTCGTAGCCGATCACCGGCGCCAGTGCCGTCACCAGCATCAGCGAGCGGTCGACATATTCCTTGATCTTCTTGAGGTTGGGCTTGGTGCCCTCGACCAGGAACTTGCGGAAGTTGGCGCAGCCGTCGGTCATCAGCGTGATCGAATGGGCGACGTTGTAGATCATCAGCGGCTTGTAGACGTTCATCTCGAGATAGCCGCTGGCGCCGCCGAAACCCACGGCGACGTCGTTGGCCATCACCTGCACCGCGATCATGGTCAGCGCCTCGGCCTGGGTCGGGTTGACCTTGCCCGGCATGATCGAGGAGCCGGGCTCGTTCTCAGGGATTTCGAGCTCGGCGAAGCCGGCGCGCGGTCCGCAGGACATCAGGCGGATGTCGTTGGCGATCTTGTAGAGCGAGACCGCGAGCGTGCGTAACGAGCCCGAGAGCTGGACCAGCGCATCGTGCGCGCCCTGCACGGTGAACTTGTTGGGCGCCGTCACGAACGGCAGCCCCGTCAGCCTGGCGATCTCGGCCGCCGCCGCCTCGTCGAAGCCGGGAGCTGCATTGATGCCGGTGCCGACCGCCGTCCCGCCCAGCGCCAGGCGATAGACGTCCTTCAGCGAATCTTCGATGCGCCCGATATTGTCGGCCAGCATGCCGGCATAGCCCGACCATTCCTGGCCGAGCGTGATCGGCGTCGCATCCTGCATGTGGGTGCGGCCGATCTTGACGATGCCGGCCCATTCCTTCGCCTTGGCGTCGATCGCATCGTGCAGCGCCGTCAGCGACGGCAGCAGGCGCTCCTTGGTGTTGACCGCGGCGGCGATGTACATGACCGACGGAAACGTGTCGTTCGACGATTGCGACATGTTGACGTGGTCGTTGGGATGGACCGGTTTCTTCGAGCCGAGCGGTGTGCCCGCAAGCTGGCAGCACCGGTTCGAGATCACCTCGTTCACGTTCATGTTGAACTGCGTGCCGCTGCCGGTCATCCAGACGTGCAGTGGAAACATGTCGTGATGCTGGCCGGCCAGAACCTCGTCGCAGGTCTCGACGATCAGTCTGTGCGCCTCATCGTCCAGTCGCTTGCCGGCGTGGTTGGCGTTGGCGCAGGCCTTCTTCAATGTCGCGTAGGCGGTGATCATCTCGCGCGGCATCAGATCCTTGCCGATACTGAAATGCTCGAGCGACCGCTGCGTCTGCGCGCCCCAGAGCTTGTCGGCCGGAACGCTCACCTCACCGAGGCTGTCTGTCTCTTTGCGAACGTCTGCCACGCGGCACCTCATCTGGTTCGAGGTCGCGACACTAACGCAACGGCTCCACGCCGTCAGTCGTCCGATGTCCGAGCCTTTCGCAGGGACTTGACCGCGCCTTGACGCTTCTTGTCGTCGACCCGGCGGCGCTTGGCGGCGCGACTCACCTTGGTCTTCACGCGCGGCACTGGCCGGTGGGTCGCTTCGCGGATCAGTTCGACCAGGCGGGCCAGCGCCTCTTCCCGGTTCCGCAACTGGCTGCGATGTCCCTGGGCCACCAGAACCAGCACGCCGTCGCGCGTCAGGCGCCGTCCGGCGAGGCGCTCGAGCCGCTGCCGCACGTCTTCCGGCAGGGAGGGTGACCGGCGAACGTCGAAGCGAAGCTGCACTGCCGTCGACGTCGTGTTGACGTGCTGGCCACCCGGGCCGGCGGCACGCACGAAGCTTTCGTGAATCTCGTCCGGGTCGATCGCCAGAGAGCCAGTCACCCGGATCAGCGCCGCCCCGGTCGTCGTCATTCCTTGGCGCCAGCCTTGCGCAGCATCGCCTCGATGGAGCCTCGGTTGCTCTGCTTTGCATAGCCCAGCGCGGTGCGCCCGGTGAAGTCGCGCGAGTTCGGATCGGCCTTCTTGTCGAGCAGCAGCCTCACGATCTCCGCGTAGCCCCGCCCCGAGGCGATCATCAGCGCCGTCTGTCCCTGACGATTCTGCGGGCGCGTGCTCGCGTTGCGACGAAGCAGGATCTCGGCAATGTCGACATCGCCCTTCTCCGAGGCGCGCATGAGCGCCGTGTAGCTCTCGAGATCGACCGCATCGGGCTGAGCGCCCCCCTTCAGGAGGGTCTCGACCACGGCGACATGCCCGGCGCGGGTCGCCACGGTCAGCAGCGGCTGACCGTTATTGGCCGTCTGGTTCGGGCTTTCCTGCTTGAGCAGTGCCAGACGCACCTTCTCTTCATCACCTTCCATGACGGCCCGCACGATCTGCTTCTGACCGAACAGGTCGGAGTTCGATGCCTGCGCCAAGGCCGCGCCGGCCGGCAGGATCATCGAGAGGGAAAGAAACGTGCGTCGGATCATGGCGTGCTCCCGCGGGTTTCCTGATAGCGGACCTCGATCCGGTCCCAGATTTGCGCCTCGAGCGAGACGCCGTCGAAGCGATTGATCTGCTGCAGCCCGGTCGGCGAGGTGACGTTGATTTCGGTGAGGAAGTCGCCGATCACGTCGATGCCCACGAAGATCAGGCCACGCTTCGCCAATTCCGGCCCGATCGTTTCGCACAGCTCGATGTCGCGCCTGGTCAGCGTCGCCTTCACCGCCTTGCCACCGACATGCATGTTGGAGCGTGCCTCGCCGGCAGCGGGTACGCGATCGATGGCGCCGACCGCCTTGCCGTCGATCAGGATGATGCGCTTGTCGCCCTTGCGCACCTCGGGAAGGTAGCGCTGGGCGATCACCGGCTCACGGCTGCGCTGCGAGAACATCTCCAGCAGCGAGGCGAAATTCTCGTCGTCGGGCCGCACGCGGAAGACGCCAGCGCCGCCATTGCCGAACAGCGGCTTCAGGATGATGTCCTTGTGCTCGTCGCGGAACTCGCGCAGCGCCCGGGCGTCGGCGGTGATAAGGGTCGGCGGCATCACATTGTCGAAATGGGTGACGAACAGCTTCTCCGGCGCATTGCGCACGCTGGCCGGATCGTTGACGACCAGTGTCCTGGGATGGATGTGCTCGAGCAGGTGCGTCGTCGTGATGTACGACATGTCGAACGGCGGATCCTGGCGCAACAGCACGACGCCGATCGTGGACAGGTCCAGCATCTCGGGCGCGCCCAGGGTGAAATGATTCCCCTTCTCGCGGCGCAGCGTCATCGGCTGGGCCCGCGCCATCACCTTGCGGTCCCGGAAGATCAGGTCCTGCGGCGTGTAGTGCCACAGGCTGTGGCCGCGCCGCTCGGCTTCCAACCCCAGCACGAAGGTCGAATCGCCGTCGATGTCGATCGTCGAGACATGGTCCATCTGGAGGGCGACGCTGAGCTTCATGGCTGGATCCTGACTATCGGGCTCGGGACGAAGATCGACTGGTTTTCAGTTAAGGCCGCGGCGCAGTTCCTGCAACAGGGCCGCGGCGCGCCGACGGAGATCGGCATCGCCGTCGAGTTCGAGGATGCGCTCGTAAGCCGCGATGGCCGCCCGCCGCTTGTCGAGACGTGCATTGAGCTGGGCGGCCTCGAACAGAAGTTCCGTCCTGTCCGGCGCGATCGCCAGCATGCGATCGAGGGAGCGTGCCGCGCCGGGCCAATCCTCGCGCCGGGCGAGGCGCAGCCGCACATTGTTCTCGAGCCGCAACAGCACGTCGCGGTCGGGGACGGGCTCGAAATGCGCCGGCACCAGCTCGGCATCGGGTCCCAGGACCTGCCGCAGAAGCGTCCGCAGCTCGGCGGCCTCGCGCACGGCCCCCTCGTGGAAAGGGTCGACGACGTGACGCGCGCCGTCGATACCGATGCGGATCAGGAAATGCCCCGGAAACGCCAGGCCTTCGGCAGTCCAGCCCTGCGCGCGGGCGATGTGGAGATAGAGGATCGACAGCGCCACGGGCAGGCCCTTGCGGCGCTCGATCACGCGCACGAGGTCGGCATTCTGCAGGTCGTCGTAGGTCTCGCCGTCGCCGCGATAGGCATAGGAGCGCGCGATCACCTCCGACAGCGAGTCGGGCGAGGCGCCGCGCCGGTGCACGAGATCCGCCAGGTCGCCGATCATCGCCGTTACATGCTGGCGGAACGGCGCGAGTTCGACCTTCTCGCCGCGGCCGAGGACGCTCAGCAGGAACCCCGCCTCGAGCAGGTCGATGCGCCCGCCGTCACCGGCGCAAAGTTCCTTCAGTCGTCCCAGGTCATCCGCGAGATCATCCGCCACGCATCACTCCGGCGCTTGCCAGACGTCGGGCAGATGGCGTGGCCACACGCCACCGACCAGCACCGCATCGAAGCGCACCGAGCAGGCGGCATAGCGCGGATGATGGGCGATGAACAGGCTGGCGGCGCGCGACACGCGGCCGAATTGCCGGTCGCCCAACGCATCGGCCGCCTTGACGAAATCGCCGCGCGCCTTGACCTCGACGAAGGCCAGCACGTTGCCGCGACGCGCGACGATGTCGATCTCGCCCAGCCGGGTCTTGTAGCGGCGCATCAGGATCGAGTAGCCGCCGAGCCGCAGCCGCCACACCGCCCGCCATTCGGCGGTATGGCCCATGCGGTAGGCTTTCTGGCGGGCCTTGATCGTCATGCCGCGCCGCGCTTCAGCTCGAGGGCGCGGGCATAGACGTCGCGGCGCTTGAGCCCGTAGCGCGCCGCCACCTCGGCGGCGGCATCCTTCACCGATGCGCCCGTCATGGCCTCGCGCAGCGCGTCGTCGACGGTGCCGGCGCTGCGCTCGGTGTCGGCCGAGGGCGCACCGACCACGATCACGATCTCGCCCTTCACGTCGGGGTGGGCGGCGTAGTGAGCCGCGAGCGCCCCCAGCGGCGCGCGGCGAACCTCCTCGAACAGCTTGGTGAGCTCGCGTGCCACCGCGGCGGGACGATCGCCCAGCAGGTCCACCAGGTCGGCCAGCGACTCCGGCAGCCGGTGCGGCGCTTCGAAAAAAACCAGGGTCGACGGAATGGACGCCACCTCGCCGATGGCGCGCCGCCGGTCCGTCTGCCGGGCCGGCAGGAAGCCCGCGAAGAAGAAGCGGTCGGTCGGCAGTCCCGACAGGGCGAGCGCCATGGGAACGGCCGAGGCGCCGGGCGCCGAAGTGACCGTATGGCCGGCCTCGACCGCCGCACGGACCAGCCGATAGCCGGGATCGGAGATCAGCGGCATGCCGGCATCCGAAACCAGCGCGACGCTCTTGCCGGCGGCGAGGGCCCGGATGAGCCGCGGCTCGGACCTGTCCTGCGTGGCGTCGCTGTAGGACACCGTCGGGGCCGAAATACCGTAGTGAGTCGCGAGTTTGGCGAACACGCGGGTGTCCTCGCAGGCGATCAGGTCGGCTGCCTGCAGCACGTCGAGGGCACGCAGCGTGATGTCGCGCATGTTGCCGATGGGTGTGGCAACAATATGCAGCCCCGGGGCGAGCGGCGGTTTACGCGGGGGCTGCCCGTCGGTAGCTTGGGGCCGTTCGTCCAAGTCCATCTGCTTCCGATCGCCGGAGTTTCGCGCCGATGCGTAGGTCATTCATTGCGCTTGCCACCGCCGCCCTCCTGTTGGGCGCCTGCAGCGAGCCGCCCAAGACTAGCACGAGGACCGCTCAATCGGTGACTGTCACGCCGAAGGCCGGTTCCCCGCTGACCGCTTCCGGCAAGGTCCGCATCGCCCTGCTGCTGCCGCTGAGCGGCCGCGCCGCGCCGATCGGGCAGGCCATGCAGCAGGCCGCCGAGATGGCGCTGTTCGACAGCAGCTCCAGGGAGCTGGCCCTGTCGGCCTATGACAGCGGCGAGAGCGCCGACACCGCCATCGAGGCCTATCGCAAGGCCCGGCTCGACGGTGCAGCCCTCGTGCTGGGACCGCTCTACGGCACATCGGCCTCCGCTCTGGCGCCGCTGGTCAGCCAGGGCGGCATGAACGTGGTGGCCTTCTCGAACGACGAGCAGGTCGCGCAACGCGGCGTCTGGATCATGGGGATTGCCGCCCCGCCGCAGGTCCGCCGCGTGGTCGACCATGCGATCGAGGCCGGCATCCGCCGCTTCGCCACCTTCGCGCCGCAGACGAGCTACGGCCAGCAGATGTCGAACACGCTCGAGACCTATGTCACGAGGCGCGGCGGCACCGTGGTGGGCCGCGAATTCTTCGACCCCAACGGCGCGGACATCCCGGCCCAGGCCCGGGTACTCGCCGCCTCGGCCAAGAGTGAGGACGGCAAGGTCGCCGTCCTCGTGCCGGTGGCGCCCCCCCTCCTCTCGACCGCCCTCGCGTCCCTCGCCACCAACGGCCTCGACGGCCGCGCCATCCAGCTCATCGGCACCGGCGTATGGGATTTCCCCGGCGTCGGCGCGGAAACCATGCTGCGCGGCGCCTGGTATGCCGCTCCCGATCCGGCAAAGCGCGCCGATTTCGAGCGCCGGTTCGTGTCGACCTACGGGCGACCGCCGCATCGGCTGGCGACCCTGGCCTATGACGGCGTGGGCCTGGCTGGCCAACTCGCGCGGCTGAAGCCGGGCGGCGACTTCTCCGCCGAGGCGATCACCAACCCCAACGGCTGGTCCGGCGTCGACGGTATCTTCCGCTTCCTGCCCGACGGCCGCTCCGAGCGGGCGCTCGCCGTGATCGAGATCCAGGGCGAACGCGGCGTGGTCGTCAGTCCCGCCCCCACGACCTTCGCCGGACAGCCGACGAACTGAGATGGCCAATCTCCCTCGCGCCATTCTGTTCGACCTCGACGACACGCTGATCCGCGCCTACGCCCAGCCCGAGGAGGCGTGGACACGCCTGCTCCACGTCTTCGCCGCCCATCTCGACACCCATGATGACGAGGCCATCGCGCGCGTGCGTACGGCCATCATGGAAGAGGCGCGCGCCTTCTGGAGCGACCGTGCCGAGGCCGCGAAGTGGCGGCTCGACATTGCCGGCGCCCGCCGCCTGTCGGTCCGCCGCGGCCTCGCCCGGCTCGGCCGGACGGACGACGCGCTGGCCAACCGCATCGCCGACTCCTTCACCGAGCTGCGGCGCAAGGAATACCGGCTCTACCCGGATGCCCATGCCACGGTCGACGCGCTGCGCGACGCCGGTGTCCGCCTCGCGCTCGTCACCAACGGCGCGGGCGAGACCCAGCGCGCCAAGATCGAGCGGTTCGAGCTCGCCCACCGCTTCCATCACATCCAGATCGAGGGCGAGTTCGGCCAGGGAAAGCCCGAACTCACGGTCTACCGCCACGCGCTGGAGCGGCTGGGTGTCGCCCCGGAAGAGGCCTGGATGGTCGGCGACAATTACGAATGGGAAGTCGTGGCGCCGCAGGCGCTGGGCATGTGCGGCATCTGGTACGACCCGTTCGAGGCCGGCGTCCCGGCTCACGCCACAGCGAAGCCGACCCGCATCATCAAGCGCCTTGCCGAACTGGTCGAGTAATCGGCGCGTCGACCTTCACGCCGCCTGGCTTGAAGCCGGCCGCGGCGGCACGCCGATTGCGGCGCGTTCGTAGACCGCCTTGACCTCGGCGCTCCGCCGCCCGATCTCGTAGCGCAGGCCGGTGTAGAGGTTCACCGGAAACGGCATGTCGGCATTGAAGTCGATGATCAACACGACCCGCGTCTCATCGGTCTGGTTCTTCACCCAATGCTCGCGAGTGTCGTCGAACACCAGGGGCACACCCTCTTCCCAATGGAAATGGTGGCCGCCGATCTCGATCCAGCACTTCTCCGGCTCGCCGGGCACGATCAGCGGATAGTGGAAGCGGACCACGCCCGCCGCGGATCCGCGATGCGGCTCGATCTCGGCGCGGCCGGCCAGGATGCTGAACAGGGCGGTATGCACGCCCGGCAGGCGGTTGATGGCGGCCATGGTGTCGGGGACGGCCGCCGTGTTCGCCGTGATTTCGTGGCCGTAGATCTTCAGCAGGAACGTCCGCCAGGCACGACCGGGCACATAGAGATCCCGCGGATGGACCTCGTGCAGGGTGGGGATCGCTTCGTGGTGGCTGAGCAGATAATCGATGTCGGCCTTGATCTTGTCGTGGCTCTTCCTGAGTTCGCCGAGCACCGGAAAGGACTTCAGCGCATCCTCGCCGGCCAACGGCAGCCTGGGCATGTTCCGCAGGATCCAGTCCGAGAGCCTGAGATTGAGCTTCTCCAGCGGCTCCTGCGGCACCCAGATATTCCTGGTGAGGTAGAAGCGGCCCTTCTGTCCAACGCCCTGCGGCTGGTCCGTCGTCGTCATGCGGGAGCAATCCTGCCTGCTGCAAATACCCGATTTTTTGCACCGGCAGCGCTACAAATGCCGCCCCGTGCGTCGCGTCGCAGAGGCGTATCTGGGACGAACTTTTCCCGGTTGCAAGATCGTCGAATGGCACAAATCAGACGTGGTCTGCAGCCGCGGAGAAAATGGATTATGGTGGGGTCATGAAAATCAGGGCCACCCGATGACTCAAAATGCAGAAGCTGCCGGCGCCTCACCGGAGGCCATTCGCGCCCACTATGACGTCGGCAACGATTTCTACCGGCTGTGGCTCGACGAGACGATGACCTACTCGTCGGCGATGTGGCGCGACGAGAACGACACCATGCCTCTGGCGGATGCCCAGCGCCGCAAGATCGACTGGCACCTGCGCAACGCCGGCGCCGACCACTCACCGAGCCTGCTCGACATCGGCTGCGGCTGGGGCGGCATGTTGCGCGCCGCGGTCGCCACGCGCGCGCCCGGAGCGCCGCCGCTGTCGCGCGGCGTCGGCCTGACCTTGAGCGATGCGCAAGCCGAGCTGGCCCGCGCGGCCCTCCGCGACGCCGGCTCGCCGCCCGTCGAGATCCGTGTCGAGAGCTGGGCCGACCATCGGCCGGCCGAGCCCTACGGATCCATCATCTCGGTCGGCGCGTTCGAGCACTTCACCAAGCCCAGGGACGATGCGGCCACGAAGACCGCGATCTACCGGCATTTCTTCACGCGCTGCCGCGACATGCTGGCGCCCGATGCGCGCATGACCCTGCAGACCATCGCCTATGGCGATCCCGACGACAAAGTGCCGATGGGCCCCCTGGTCGAGGACATCTTTCCCGACTCCGAATTGCCGCGCCTGCCGGAAATCCTCGCCGCCGCCAACAACCTCTTCGAGGTCGAACGGTTCCGCAACGACCGCGTCGACTATGGCCGGACCTGCGAGATCTGGGCGGCCAATCTCAAGGCGCGGCGGGCCGAGGCCATCGACATGGTCGGCAAGGAGCAGACGCGGCGCTACGAGCGCTACCTGAAATTCTCGGCCTGGGGCTTCTTCTCGCACCGCCTGCATCTGCTGCGCTTCCGCCTGAAGCGCCGCTAGAGGCCGCCATGGGAACCCTCGACGCCTTCGCCGCCAGCGTCGCGGCCGACGCGCCGCCCGCGGGGTCCAGCCCCGCGCTGCAGGCCTTGAGGTGGGTGCGTCGGGGCGACTGGGCACAGGCCCACGAATGCGTCCAGGCGCACGAGGGCGAGCGCGACTGCGACAGCGTGCACGCCCATCTCCATCGCCAGGAAGGCGATCTCGCCAATGCCGGCTACTGGTACCGCCGGGCGGGCCGGCCGGTGTCGCAGCAGTCGCTCGACGAGGAATGGACGGCGCTCGCGGCTGAGATGCTCACGAGAACCTGACGGCGAGTTCGGCCAACCAGCACACCCCATGCAAAACACGGGCGACATCGCCCCGTCAACGGTACCAGGATACCTGCTTCAGGGGGGCGCGACTCTCGCTTCGTTTGATTCGTTTATTTCGTTTGTTTCGTTTATTTGCCAGGGCTCGGCTTTTTCAACGGCCTGTTGGAGCCTCTCGATCGGCACCGGGGAAGCCCTGGTCCGCGCGTCGGGCCGTCCCCGATGGACGACCGGTCAGGACTCGTCGTAGCTGCGCTTGATGAGCGGTTTCGCGCGTTCCAGGTCGTCCGGCGTCGACAGGGTGATCTCCAGATCGCCGGTCCCGAAGTGGCCGATATTCGACACGTCGCGCGTGAATCCCGGTTCGAGGGCGATGGTGGCGGGATCGACCTTCACGAAGACGTAGATCCGCGACGTCTTCGGCCGGAACTCGATGCAGGCGAAATTCTTGATGCGCTTGAAGGCGATGTAATAGCTGAGCGTCGTCTCCTGGACGTCGTCGCCCAGAGCCTCCAGATAGGCCTTGAGTGCCCCGAACCGATCGATCATGGCGGCATCGAGTTCGGCCATCACGTCAACGATCGTCTTCGGCTTGCCCTGGCCGCCGCCCCCGCCCTGAACCTTCGCCGGGGCTCCACCGCCTGTCTGCGGCGTCTTGGTGGAGGTGACGGAGACCAGATCGAGCATGAGGAGGTCGGCGCCGAAGCGGCGATAGCGAATCAACTCGATGTTGCGCTGCATCTGCCTGACCGCATTGTAGTCATAGCGGTTGAAATCGCCTGCGATGCAGATGAGCCGCGGCGCCGACCAGTCGACCGCGTCGGCAATCTTCTTGCCGAATTTTTCGAGAACCAGCCACTGGAAGTCCTTCCGATGGCCCATGAGCCAGTCGAGATAGAACAGGCCCTGCGTGACGACGTTCTCGTTCGACGCCCGCTTGTATTCGATGATGACGGGGCAGCCATTCTCGTCGAGCCCTAGAGTGTCGACCCGACCTTCCGTGATGGTGAACTCGCTGGCGAGGAAGCGTACCCCCAGCAGGACTTCGAGGTTCTTCTCGAACTGGGTCTGGACCGACTTCTCGATCGTGTCCGTGGTGCCCGAAAGCTCGTCGACCTTTCCGTCGGCAATGCGAAAAAGCTTGATGTCGCTCATGCCGCAGCTCCGCGCTCGCAATACACGTTGAGCATCAATTCAGGATCGATCATCTGACTTCCTCCGCCTTCAACGGCCAGCCTCGGCCCGTTTTTGGTTGAGGTCGAACAGCCGTTTCAGAATCTCCTCTTCCGTCGCCTTACGGTCAGCGGCATCCGGATTCTCCGGCTGCGCTCTGTCGGCCAAGGTCTCCGACCAGCCATACGCAGCGGCCACGGCGCGGTCGAGATCGCGGTGGGCATGGGCCAGCCACGTCGGGCGCTGGTTATAGAGGTTTGTCAACGTCCGCTTCTTCAGTTGCGCTGCCGCGTCTAAACTCTTCGGCAGAATGCGATCAGGGTAGCCCGGCACGACCTCAGGCTCGCGTCTCACGAGATCGGGCGGATTGAGCCAGTTCTCCCGCAGCTGATTCAAGTCCTTTGCGGCCTTCGCAATTCTTATGGCGATTCTATCGGCAATGTAGTGTTCGGACGAAACATCGGGCGTTAGTCCATCAGGAAAAGGAAAGGTCTCGTAACATCTTGAGTGGTTGTATCTTGGGCGATCTTCAAGCTCATTGCTGATCGTCGTTGCCCAAGTTGTATGTAGTATCGACTGAAGAATACCCATCGCTACATCGTCATCTCTCGCGATCACAACCAGGCTCCCACTGGGGAGTATCCCTGACTCGATCCACCGAAACAGACGATGCTTGGCAACCTCGACTGTTGCGAGATACTTCTTGAGCGGAGATATCGCCGCGCGCATTTCAGGCCGAGGCCTTTGGTGCATCCACCAGTTGGCTGCAGCTCTCTTCTCTCGATTTCTTGAGCGCGAAGCCTTGGCTGATTTTTCAATGATAGAGAACGGCAACTCGTACTTCGCCGCCTCCTCAAGACTTGTTCCCTTCACGAAGTCAATCACCCACATCGATCGAGGCCGCTTGGTGATGTCATCACCACTAAAATAACGGCGGACAACATCGGTGTTTGGGCGCCCATTTGGATTCAATGGCGCCATCAGAACCTGGCGGCCCGTCTCATCTTTCAACTCAAACGCACCAACAATCTTGATGCCTTGAAATGCGGTCATTCGATTTTGCTGTAGAGGTTTGGACTTCTTCAGGAGGCTCCTTGATCCGCCAAGCGCTTCAAGGGCGGAAGAAATTCGGTCAACAAACTTGTCATCAAGAAGTCTCTTAAAACTCGCAGCAACGTCTTCATTTCTTGCGGCACAAACAACCAGAACTCGAACAGCAGCCCCATCAAGCACCCAATCCAGATCACTCCAAGCAGCATAGATAGTGGTTTGCGCTTCGATTAGGTCCAGCACAGATCGACTGTCACCTTTCCGGATGGAATTCGTGGCTACCAAGCCAAAGCGACGAGTGCTGCGCGACGTAGTTTCAAGCCTCGCCTTGTCAAACCAGTAACACGCCAGATTCGCATTCCCAGAGACGCGACCTGAGTATGCTGCCCTCAACATAGCCACATAGCCGTCACGCAGCCGGCCGTTCATTAGACGACTGCCCAGAAAGGGAGGATTGCCGACTATAACGTCGGCTCTTGGCCACGCTGCTTCCGTTCCGTCTACATTGAGCAACGCATCTCTATTCTCGATGCCGTCGAGGGCACCCAGTATTGGACGGCGCGTAACGCCGTAGCCATTTCGCAGTTGCCACTGCAATTCGCCGATCCACACCGTCACGCGGGCGAGTTCGGCGGCGTAGGGATTGATCTCGATGCCGAGCACCGTCTGCGGCATGATGCGCTGGCCCTTGGGGTCGGCAGTGACGCCGAGCGCCTTTCCCTCACTCTCCACCTTGAGGTCAAAGTCCTTGAGGTGGCGCAGCGCTAGGTAGAGAAAATTGCCGGAGCCACAGGCAGGATCGAGCACACGAAACGCGCCGAGTCGCTCGCGGAAGGCGAGGTAGAGGTCGTCCTTCTTCCTGACGCCCTTCGCCTTGTCGATGGCGGCCTTGACCGTCTCCCACTCCGCCGCCAGAGGCCGCAGCACCACCGGCTCGACGATCTTCATGATCGTCGCGGTGTCGGTGTAGTGGATGCCGACGCCCTTGCCGAGCAAGCGCTGGGCCGCGGTGGCGCCACCGCGCAAGGGCAAGGCCGGAGCAGGCGCCTCCGCCTTCTTCCTGCGACCGGTGGCGGGCCTGGGCGCGACGGCGTCGAACAGGCCGGCCATTTCCTTGCGCCGCGCGGGATCGAGGCCGCGCTCGAACAGGGTGCCGAAGATCACGGGCTCGACGCTGGCCCAATCGAGCTTCATCGCCTCGCCCAGCGTCTGGACCTCGGGAAACAGCAGGTCCAGCACGTCGTCGTCGTCGAACAGGCCGCCGTTGAACCACGGAATCCGGACGGTGCCGAAATAGCCCTTGCCGGTGCACATCTTCTCGAACAGGTCGCCCAGCAGCTGGGACAGGCCGGACTTGTCGCGCAGCGCCTCCTCGACGATGGCACTGAAGACGTTGCCCGGCAGCAGCCCGGCATCCTCGGCGAAGAGGCAGAAGACCACCTTGTTCAGGAAGTGGGCCACGCGGCGGGCGTCATACAGCCTGTTGTGGCTGTCCCGCCGCTCACGCAGGCCCTGCGCCAGGGTGGCGAACTTGCGCGCCGCTTCCTCGGTGACGGCCTGCGGCGTCAGGTCGGGCCGCAGCTTCTGCGGCTCCACGAAGCACTGCCGCAGGAGCTGGCGCTTGCCGACGTCGTTGAGGTCGGTCAGGCGGATCGTATGCGTGACCGAAACGCTGCCGGTGAACAAGGTCCTGATCTGGATCTCGTCGATGTCGCAGGCGATGACGAGCGGCGGATTGTCGAGCAGGGCGGCATAGTCGCGGGCCTGGGCGATGGCGGCGGCCAGCGTGTTGTAGGTGTTCTTGCGCTTGTATTCCCAGACGAAGCAGTCCTTGCGCCAGACGTCGGCGTGGCCTCCACCGCCGGCCTTGCCGCCCTTCGGCACCGCCTTCTCGAAGGTGAACGACTTGCCCGTGGGGTCCACGTCGATCGGCTTGCCGATCTCAAGCAGCTCGCACAGATCGTTGAAATGAGACTGCGAAGCGGAAATCTCGGGCAGTTCGACGCCACGCCACTTGGCGATGAAATCCTCAGGCGTCATCGGCCCGGCCGTGTCTTTCTCCCCGCTTCATGATGCCACTATAGCGTGTCACCGCATGGCCGGCAGCGATTGTTGGCGCAGACGAGACGTCGACACCTCAAACGCCGTCGTTCCAGGCCGGGGCTTACCCCGCCCGAACCGGAGCGAAGCGGAGTGGAGGGACCATTTTTCCTCGGTTTGAAGGCTCCAGGTGGAAAAAAGGTCTCTCCACTCCGCGCTGCGCGCTCCGGTCGAGACGACGGAGTATTATGGTTCGCTCCCGTCGGGACGACGGGTAATTTTTCCTTGGCCGGCTACTTGTCTTCCGGCTTCAGCATCAGCCGCTCGACCCTGCCACCCTTGACCAGGTGCGTGTCCAGCACCTCGTCGACGTCTTCCTTGGTCGGCACCCTGTACCAGATACCCTCGGGATAGATGACGAGGGTCGGTCCCAGCTCGCAGCGGTCGAGGCATCCGGCAGTGTTGATGCGCACGTTCTTGAGGCCGAGCGCCCTGGCGCGGCTCTTCATGTGATCGCGCAGCGCCTCGCCGCCGCGCTCGGCGCAGCAGCCGCGCGGGTGGCCGGCCGGGCGCCGGTTGGTGCAGCAGAAGACGTGGGCCTCGTAGTAGGGCTTGGGATCGGCTGGCTTGTCGCGCTCGCTCATGATCGGCCTATTCCTTCTTCGTCGGTCCGCCGGTGGCGATGTTGGCGAGCTGCGACCAGAACACCTGTTGCATCTGCTGCATCTGGTCCATGCCCTGCATGGAGGCCGGCAGCCACGTCTTGAAGATCGTCTCGGGGTTCATCGCCCCGAGGCTGGAGCGCAGACGCTCCTCGATTTCGCCCATGATGCGATCCTGCATGGGCTTGATGTCCGGCAGTCCCATGAAGGCGCGGGCCTCCTCGGGCGTGCAGGTCACTTCGACATTCACCTTCATGGGCTACTCCGTTTCGACCAGCTTAGCATGCTATGACCGGGGCATGACGACCCCCCGGTTGGCCCCCTGGTTGGCTAAAAATCCGCGCAGCACGCGCCCCCATGAATTCGGTCGCGAACAGCAGTTCGTGATCGATCCCAACGGGATTCCCGAACTGTGCGAGGAGCTGAAGGCCTGCCCGGCGCACAGACCGACGCCGCTCTACGAGTTGCCGGCCCTGGCCCAGCGGCTGGGCGTGGCCGAGATCCGGGTCAAGGACGAGAGCCAGCGCTTCGGGTTCGGCGCCTTCAAGGCTCTGGGCGGCGTGATCGCCGTCGCCAACGTGCTGACCGGCGCGGTCGGCGATGCCTGCCATTCCTCGCCGTCGATCGAGAGCGTGATGAAGGGCGAGCACAAGGAGATCACCGGCGGCTTCGTGTTCACCGCCGCCAGCTCGGGCAACCATGGCCGCTCGGTCGCCGCCGGCGCCAAGCTGTTCGGCAATCGCTGCGTGATCTTCCTGCCGAAGTTCACCAGCGCCGAGAAGGAAGCCGCGATCCGGGCGCGCGGCGCCGAGGTGATCCGGGTCGACGGCGACTACGACACCGCCGTGGCCGAGTGCCGGCGGCAAGCGGCGGCCAACGGCTGGACGATCATCTCCGACACCTCGTGGGAGGGCTACGATTCGGTGCCGCGCAGCGTCATGCGCGGCTATTGCGTGCTGGTCCACGAGGCCGCCGTCCAGCAATGGGACACGGCGCCCACGCATGTCTTCGTGCAGGCCGGCGTCGGCGGGCTGGCCGCCGCGGTGATCGGCTATCTCTGGGCGGTGTGCGCCGAGAGACCGATCTCGATCGTGGTCGAGCCCGAGAGCGCCGATTGCTGGTTCCAGAGCAACCTCGCCGGCAAGCCCACGCTGGCCAGCGGCAACGCCAACACGGTGATGGGCGGTCTGGCCTGCCGCGAGATTTCACCGGTGACCTGGCCGATCATCGGCGAGGCGGCCGACTGGTTCATGACCATCGGGGAGGACGCCGTCCTGCCGGCCCGCCGCCTCTATGCCGATCCGCTACCCGGGGACCCCGCGATCATCTCCGGCCCCTCGGGCTGCGCCGGACTCGCCGGCCTGATGCGCGTCTGCACCGACGCGGCCGCCTTCAAGGCGCTGGGCCTCGGCCCGACGTCGCGCGTGCTGCTGATCAACAGCGAAGGCGACCTGGGCGAGCCGCTGCCCTGACGAACGACGATCATGCCGGTTCCTTTCGAATACAAACGCGCGTCGATGGCGTTCGAGCAGTTCATGCTCGACGCGCGGGACATTTCCGGCCTCGGGACAACGCACCAGACCTACACGATGGTGCAAGGTGTGTTTCAGGCCTTCCGCCGACGCCTCGACGTGAAGGAGGCGATCCGGTTCGCCAACGTGTTGCCACCCGTCCTGCGCGCGCTCTTCATCGCCGACTGGAACCTCGATGAACCGCGCCGTCCCTTCGAGGATCGTGCGACCATGACCCGCGAAGTGCAGACGCTGCGTCCCGATCACAATTTCGCGCCCGACTCCTCGATCGGGGATGTCGCAGCAGCCCTCCGCCGGAACATCGACCAGGTCGAGCTGGACCGCGTTCTGGCAAGCCTGCCGCCCGGCGCCTTGGCATTCTGGCAGGTCGATTGACAGTCAGTCGTCCTTTCTCTCCCCCTGCTCGCTGTGGTAGCAAATCGCGCCGACTCATCCGGCAGGGGGAGATACAAGAGATGAACGTGGGGAAACTGGCGGGCCTTGGCCGCCTGATGATTGCTGTCGGCCTGCTGTCGACTTCTGCGGCTTGTGCGACGGTGGTCGGCGGCACCACCCAGGACGTCTACGTCGATAGCGAGCCGAAGGGCGCCACCTGCACGGTCAATCGCCAGGGCGCCATCGTCGGGTTCATCAAACCGACACCGGGCAAGGTGGCCCTCTCGCGCTCCAGGGAAACCGTCATCCTGAGCTGCGCCCTCGACGGCTACGAGCAGTCGAACGAGGTCCTGGTCGCCAGCTTCACCGGTGCCACGGTGGGCAACATCCTGCTGGGCGGACTGGTCGGCGTCGCCATCGATGCGGCCTCCGGTGCCAACAACAAGTACCCCGAGCGCGTGATGGTCATCCTGACACCCGCGAGCTTCCCCAGCGACGAGGCGCGCGATGCCCACTATGCCGGCATCCGCCAGCGCATCGAAGTCGGCGCCAAGGCCGAAATCGACCTTGTAAACACTCGCTGCAGCTCGACGAACCGCGAACTCTGCACGATCGAGGCCAAGCAGATCTCCGACGCCCGCGACAAGGCACTGGCCGATCTCGACCGCCGCCGGCTGGCCGCGAAGGTGGTGCCGGCCTGACGTCAGCTCGCTGACGTTCTTGTCTCGCTGCACGAAGCGACGCATCCTGTGGGCCAATCACAGGAGTTCCGTTTCGTGCAGCTTCAGCTCAAGACCTGGCAGTTCGTCGAGGACTATCTCAAGACCAAGACCGGCATCATCATTCCGATCGGCTCGACCGAGCAGCACGGCCCGACCGGCCTGATCGGCACCGATGCGCTGACCGCCGAGATGGTGGGCCGCGGCGTCGGCGAGAAGGTGGGCGCGCTGGTGGCGCCGACCATCTCCGTCGGCATGGCCCAGCATCACCTCGACTTCGCGGGCTCGATCACGCTCAAGCCCACGACCCTGATCGCCGTTGTGCGCGACAACGTGCTGTCGCTGGCCAAGCACGGCTTCACGCGCTTCTTCTTCGTGAACGGCCACGGCGGCAACATCGCCACCGTCACCGCGGCCTTCTCCGAGATCTATGCCGAGCGCTCGATGGAGCGCATGAGCAACCAGCCCTCGATCAAGTGCGCCCTTCGCAACTGGTGGGACAGCCCGGGCATCAAGCGCCTCAGCTCCGAACTCTATCCGACCGGCGAAGGCAGCCACGCCACGGCCTCGGAAGTGGCGCTGACCTGGTACAAGTATCCCGAGACGATGGACCGCCGCGTGCTCGAGCCGCGCATCGCGCCGAACGGCTCCTTCGCCGACTCCGAGGACTATCGCCGCGCCTTCCCGGACGGCCGCATCGGCTCCGACCCGAGCCAGGCGACGCCCGAGCACGGCAAGCGCTTCTACGACCAGGCGGTCGAGGACGTGGCGCGCGACTACGAGGCCTGGATGGCGCGATAGGGTTCTGACCGAGGCTCGATCACATCGGCCTTCACAACAACCACCTCACCCTGAGGAGCGCTCCGCAGGAGCGCGTCTCGAAGGGTGGGCACGAGCACCGCGTCTGTTGCCCATCCTTCGAGACGGTCGCTGCGCGACCTCCTCAGGATGAGGTTAGGGTGAACCCAACGCGAAATGCCCGGGACAGATTGCTACCGCGGCACCCGTTCGCGATGCAGGATGTAGAGGCCTGAGCCGACGATCACGGCGATGCCGGCGAGCGCCACGGTGTTGGGGACTTCGCCCCACACCCCGTAGCCGATGGCGAGCGCCCACAGGATCGCGGAATAGCGAAACGATCCCATGACCGAAATCTCGCCGCCCGAGCGCAGCGCGATCACCAGGAACTGGTAGCCGATCGCGAGCAGCAGCGACGACGCCACGATGTAGCCCAGGGCGGGCGCATCGATCGGCTGCCAGCCCTCGACCAGCGCCCAGATGCACCCGACGATGGCAACGGTGATCGCCGTGGTGAAGGAAACGACGAGCGTCGGCACGGCCGGCGGCAGGTGACGCGCGATGACGTCGCGAAAGGCGCCGAGGCAGGTTCCGGTGAGCGCCACCCAGGTCCAGCCGTTGATGTCGCCAGGGTGCGGCTGGATCACCAGAAGAACGCCCGCGAAGCCCACGCCGACCGCCGTCCAGCGCCGCCAGCGGACGTCTTCCTTCAGGATCAGCACCGCGAGCACCGTCAGAATGAGCGGCGTCGAGAGATTGACGGCGGTGGCGATCGCGAAGGGGATCTGGAACAGCGCGATCAGGTAGATGATGGCCGCTCCCGCTTCCAGCCCGCCGCGCAGCATCACCTTGGGATGGACCGCATAGGAGATCTTGCGCCAGGCTCCCGTCGCCAGCAGCGCCAGCGCACACCACAACGTGGCGAAGAGGCCACGCACGCCGATCGACTGGACCGACGGCACGGTCTCGGCCGCGAGCTTGATCAGCGCATCGTTGAAGATGAAGACGACGACCGACGCCAGCATCGCGGCGATGCCACGGGTGTTGTCGATCATGGCGTGCAGCGGCGGGCGGCTGACGAGGTCGCTACCTGGCCATCTTCTCGATGAGCTTCCACTGCTCGGCGGAGACCGGCACCACCGAGAGGCGCGACTGGCGCACCAGGCCGAAATCCTTGAGCTTCGGCTCGGCCTTGATCGCGGCCAGCGTCACCGTCGTCTTCACCGGTCCCAGTGCCTTAACGTCGACGGTGACGGCCTTGCCGGCCTCATCCGTGGGATCGGGATAGGCGGCCTTGACGACCTCGGCGATGCCGACGATCTCCTTGCCCTCGTTGGAATGGTAGAAGAAGCAGCGGTCGCCGGGCTTCATCGCCTTGAGGTTGATCGCGGCCTGGGCGTTGCGCACGCCGGTCCAGGACGTCTGCCTGTCCTTGACGAACTGCTCCCACGAATATGCCGAGGGCTCGGACTTGATGAGCCAATAAGCCATTTCATTTCCCCCGGTCCTACTTGCCTTCGCGCCGCAGCGGCCGCGCCAACAGGGCGCGGATCGAATCGTCGAGGTCCGCGCCGCGGTGCAGGATAGCATCGACGGCGGTGCATATCGGCATTTCGATGCCGAGTTTCACGGCGCGTTCGAGGACCGCCGGCGCCGTCGCCGCGCCCTCGACCACCTGCCGCCTGCCCTGCATGTAGGTATCGAGCGACGCACCCTTGCCCAGCGCCGCGCCCAACGAGCGGTTGCGCGACAGCGGCCCGTGGCAGGTCAGCACGAGATCGCCGAGCCCGCTCAGCCCCGTCAGCGTCTCGAGACTGGCCCCCAAAGCGAGGCCCAGTCGCGCCATTTCGGCGAAGCCGCGGGTGATGAGGGCGGCGGCCGCGTTATGGCCGAGGCCGCGGCCCTCGACGATACCGGCGGCGATGGCCAGGACGTTCTTCACGGCGCCGCCCAGCGAGACACCCACCACATCGTCGGTCCAGTAGGGCCGGAACATGCCGGCGGCGAGAGAGGCCGCGATGTCGCGGCCGAGCCCGGCGTCGACCGTGGCGATGCTGACCGCGGTGGGGAGACCCTGCACTGCCTCCTCCGCGAAGCTGGGGCCCGAAAGCATGGCGACGGCCCGGCCGGGCAACATTTCGGCCAGCACCTCGGGCATCAGGAGACCGCTCGTGGCCTCGATGCCCTTGGCACAGATCACGACCGGGGCCTTTCCGGGGAGGTCGCGCGCCACGACCCGCACGGCCTGGGCAGGACAGACGAGCAGGATCGCATCGCAGGCCGCGAGTTCGGCGAGGTCCGTCGCCGCTTCGATGCCGCCGTCGAGCGATTGTCCCGGCAGGTAGATCTCGTTGCGACGGTCGTGCGCGATCGCGGCCGATACACTGCGATCGCGCGACCACAGGGTCACCCGGCGACCGGCCCGGCGCCCGAGGCAGGCGAGCGCCGTCCCCCAGGCGCCGCCGCCGACGACGCCGATATGCGCGATGTCCGTCACAGGCTGAGATTGAAGGCGATGGAGATGCGCAGCGCGGTGCCGCGATAGGGCCGCACCTGGTGCAGCACCCACGACGGGAACATCACCAGCCGTCCGGCCCGGGGCGAAATCGTCTGGTTGGTGCCGACCGAGAGACCGCCGGGCAGCGCGAAGGCGAGATACGGCGCGTACATTGCCGGCGCCGGTCCACGCGGATCCATGAACTCGAGTTCGCCGCCCAGCGACGGATCGGCCGAGATGCCGCCATCGTCGACATAGTAGACCCCCGACCAGTAGCTGCCGGGATGGGAATGGAATTCGTTGCCGTGACCACTGCGGTTGATGTTGGCCCAGATGTTGGACTTCCATGCGATCGTGACCGCATTGCCCTGGCGATCGGTCGTGCTGCGGTTGGCGATGTTGCGCGCGATCGCCAGCAGCTTGATCGCCGGAACGCCCGCCCATTTGTCGAGGTCCCAGGTCGATTGCCAGCCGCCGAGCGTGCTGTGCGGCTCGTTCGCCTGTTCGGCCTCGCGCTTCGCCAGGACCGGGATCAGCGCGGCATTGAGCTGCGGCCCGTCGGGAAGATCGGCGATCAGGATCGGCGTCGCGAAGGCGGCGACGGTGTCGAAGGCGGGCGGGGCCTGGCTCATGGCGGCAGTCTACACCCGATTGGCGGCCGCGGGATCGAGCGGCCAGCGCGGCCGGGGACGGAAATCGAGCGCATCGACCTGACCGAGGCGCAGCCGCTCGATGCCGGCCCAGGCGATCATGGCGCCGTTGTCGGTGCAGAGCTTGACGGGAGGAGCGACGAGCCTGGCGCCGTGCGCCGCCGCGACCTCTTCGAGCCGCCCGCGCAGATAGACGTTGGCCGCGACGCCGCCGGCCACCACGAGTGTCGACGAGGGGGCACGTGCCAGCGCGTTGGCGCAGCGGTCGGCGAAGACATCCCCCACGGTGCGCTGGAAGGAGGCGCAGAGATCGGCAACGGCGCGCGGATCGCCGGCCGGCAGCTTCTCGACCGTCTGGCGCACCGCGGTCTTCAGGCCCGAGAAGGAGAAGTCGCAGCCGGGCTTGCGCCACATCGGACGCGGCAGCGCGAAGCGGCGCGGATCGCCGCCCTCGGCCGCTTTCTCGACGGCGGGCCCGCCGGGAAAACCCAGACCCAGCAGCTTGGCGGTCTTGTCGAAGCATTCGCCGGCGGCATCGTCGATGGTCGTGCCCAGCCGCGTGAAGTCGCCGGGCCCGCGCACGGTCAGGAGCTGACAGTGGCCGCCCGACACCAGCAGCAGCAGATAGGGAAACGAAACCGGCTCGGTCAGCCGCACGGAGAGTGCATGTCCTTCGAGATGATTGACCGCGATGAAGGGCTTGTCGTGCGCGAAGGCCAGCGCCTTGGCGGTCATGACACCGACCATCACGCCGCCGATCAGGCCCGGCCCGCCGGTCGCGGCGATGCCGTCGAGATCGGCCAGGCCGACGCCGGCCTCGTCGAGCGCTTGCGCGAGCAGCCCGTCGATACGCTCGAGATGAGCGCGCGCGGCAATCTCCGGCACCACGCCGCCGAAGCGGCGATGCTCGGTGAGCTGGCTATAGATCGTATTCGACAGGATCCGGCCGACCGGCTGCGTCCCCGCCGTACCCTCGACCACGGCGACGGCGGTCTCGTCGCAGCTCGTTTCGATGCCCAGCACGCGCATGCGGGACTTCTAGCGGCCCGCACGCCGGCGCGCCAGACGATGCATCGCTTGGGGGCTATCGCATATTAGGTAAAGGTCCCTCACTTCGCTCTCAGGGCGGAGACTACTCCGCCCGCGATGACATCGATTGTTTGATGCGCACTGCGCAAATCCCAACAAAATTGTCATCCCGAACGAAGTGAGGGACCCTTCGCTTCCTTCGAAACGCCAGCTAGCGGGATCGCGCGGGAGTCAGAGGTTGAGATTGAACGCGATCGAGATGCGTTCGGCCGTGCCGCGATAGTGGCGGACCTGATGGAGCAGCCAGGACGGAAACAAGACCATCCGGCCGGCCTTCGGCTGCAGGACCTCGTTGGCCCCGCCCGACAGGCCGCCCTGCATCGCGAAGCCGAGATGTGGTGCATACATCACCGGGCCCGCGCCACGCGGATCGAGGAATTCGAGCGCCCCGCCCAGCGACGGGTCGGCCGGGATGCCGCCGTCGTCCACGTAGTAGACGCCGGACCAGAAGGCGCCGGGATGCGTGTGCGGCAGGTTGCCGTGGCCGCTGCGATTGATGTTCGCCCACATGTTGGCGCGCCAGGTCACGGCGAAAACGCCGGGATGGGGCCCCCCGCCGGCATTGCCCGAACGGTCGATCGTCACGCGATTGGCGACATTGCGGGCGATCGCCAGCAGCTTCAGCGCCGGCACGCCGCCCCAGCGCTCCATGTCCCAGGTCGACTGCCAGCCGCCCTCGTTGGACGCCTGTGTGCCGGGGTTGGACTTCTCGCGCTCCTCGATGACCCTTCGCAGGTCGACATTCAGCGCCGCCGCGTCCGGCACGTCGTGGACGACGAGCGGCGTGGCGAACAACGCTACGATTTCGAGATCCTGACTCATGCTCGGCCTCTGTTCGCCGCCTTCTTGCCTGCGGCCTCCCGGTCCCGCAACTGCCGCCGGCCGCGACCTCTCGGCACCACGCCTTCTGGCGTGACGGAGCGACCTACGCTAGAGCAGCGGCCATGACGGCCCCCCTCCTCCGGCTCGGCACGCGCGGCAGCCCCCTCGCCCTCACCCAGACCGGCCTGGTGCGCGACGCCCTGGCCACAGCCGTGCCGGCGCTGGCGGCGCCCGGCGCCATCGAGATCGTGGCCATCAAGACCACGGGCGACGTGATCCAGGACCGGCCGCTCTCCGAAGCCGGCGGCAAGGGGCTGTTCGTCAAGGAGATCGAGGAAGCGCTGCTGCAGGGTCGCATCGACGCCGCCGTCCACAGCATGAAGGACATGCCGACCGCACAGCCGCCCGGCCTGGCGATTTTGGCGTTCCTGCCACGCGAAGATGCGCGCGATGTTCTGATCGCGGGCGACGTCGCGTGCATCGACGAATTGCCGCAGGGCGCCATCGTCGGCACCTCGGCGCTGCGTCGCAAGGCGCTGCTGCTTCATCGTCGGCCCGACCTGCAGATCGTCACGCTGCGCGGCAATGTCGAGACACGGCTGGCCAAGCGGGCCGCCGGCACCGTGCAGGCGACGATCCTCGCGCTCGCCGGGCTGAAGCGGCTGGGCAAGACCGGTGTCGGCACGGCCATCCCGGAAGCCGAGATGCTGCCCGCCGTCGGCCAGGGCGCGGTGTGCATCGAGGCGCGTGCCGACGACGCGCAGACGCGCGGATGGCTCGCCGCCATCGACCATGCGCCCACAGCCGTGTGCGTGCGCGCCGAGCACGCGATGCTGGTCGTGCTCGACGGATCCTGTCGTACGCCCATCGCGGGACACGCGATCCTGACCGGCGCTGAGCTTCACCTGCGCGGCCTGATCGCCCGTCCCGACGGATCGGAAGTGATCGCAACGGAACGGCGTGGATCGATCGCCGAGGCCGCCGCCCTCGGCCGCGACGCCGGCGAGGAACTGAAACGCCGCGGCGGACCCGGCTTCTTCGCCGACTGACGTCTTGTTCTTCGCCAAACGGGGAGAAACGATCGCCGGTCGCACTCTCGACCGCGTGCGAACCGGCCCCTAGACTTCGGCCCATGCACTCCGTCCTGCGCTTCCTGCTGATCGTGTGCGGCCTCGCGTCCCTGCTCGCCGCGTGCGAGACGGCGCCGGTGTCCGGCCGTTCGCAAATCATGCTGGTGAGCGAGAACGAGGAGCGGCAGATGGGTCTGCAGGCCTATCGCGAGGTCTTGAACAAGGAGCCGCTGTCGCGCGACGCGCAGACCAGCGCACTGGTCGAGAAGGTCGGCCGACGCATCGCCGCCGCCGCCGAGCAGCCGCCGCAGGAACTATGGCGCGCGCCGCACTTCCGCTGGGAATTCAAGACCGTCGAGAAGAACGAACCGAATGCCTTCTGCCTGCCCGGCGGCAAGATCGTGGTCTATACAGGTCTGTTGCCGATCACCAGGAACGAGGCCGGTCTGGCCGTCGTGATCGCCCACGAAGTGGCCCATGCCCTGGCGCGCCACGGTGCGGAGCGCATGAGCGACCAGATGGTGGCGTCGGCCGGCACCGCCGCCGCTTCGGTGGCGCTGGCGGCAACGGTGAGCGGCCGCAGCCGCACCTATCTGCCGGCCATGATGGCCGCGGTCGGTGCCGGCGCGACGGTGGGCTACATCCTGCCGATGTCGCGCGCGCAGGAATCCGAGGCCGACCGCATCGGTCTCGTGCTGATGGCGCTGGCGGGCTACGATCCGCGCGAGGCGATCGGCCTGTGGGAGCGCATGCGCGCCGCGAGTTCCGGCAAGCGGCAGGCGGAATGGCTCAGCACGCATCCTGCCGACACGACGCGCATTGCCGACATCAGGCGCTGGCTGCCTGAAGCCATGCAATATTACAGGCCGAGATGACCGACACGCTGGAATACGACGCCACCGGGCTGCTCTGCCCCCTCCCCGTGCTGCGCGCCAACCGCAAGCTGCGCGAACTGGTGCCCGGCGGGCTGCTCACGGTGCGCGCGACCGATCCCGCCGCCGAAGCCGATTTCCCGGCCTTCTGCCGGCAGACCGGACACGAGCTGGTCTCCGCCGCGCGCGAGGGCGAGGTACTGGTGTTCGTGATTCGGAAACGCTAGACGGCGGAAACGCCAGACGGCCGTTCGACAGACAAGAGAGAGATCATGCCGCAAACGACCTTCAAGACGATCGATTCCGTGGACATGTCCGGCAAGCGCGTGCTGGTGCGCGTCGATCTCAACGTGCCGATGAAGAAGGGCGTGGTGACCGACGCCACGCGCATCGAACGCGCGGCGCCCACGATCAAGGAGCTGGCCGCCAAGGGCGCCCGGGTGATCGTGCTCAGCCATTTCGGCCGCCCCGACGGCAAGCGGGTGCCCGAGATGACGCTGCGTCCGCTGGTCGAGCCGCTGGAGAAGGCTCTCGGCAAGCCCGTCGCGTTCGCCGAAGACTGCATCGGGCCGCTCGCCGAGAATGCCGTACGCAACATGAAGCCGGGCGACGTGCTGCTGTTGGAGAATTTGCGCTTTCACAAGGAAGAAGAGGCGAACGACGCCGGCTTCATCGACAAGCTCTCGCTGCTGGGCGACGTCTACGTGAACGATGCGTTCTCGACCGCGCATCGCGCCCATGCTTCGACCGAGGGCCTCGCCAATCGCCTGCCGGCCGTCGCCGGCCGTCTGATGCAGGGCGAGCTCGAGGCGCTCGACAAGGCGCTGGGCAATCCCAGGCGCCCGGTCTGCGCCATCGTCGGCGGCGCCAAGGTCTCGACCAAGCTCGAGCTGCTGGGCCATCTGGTGGGCAAGGTCGACAAGCTGATCATCGGCGGCGGCATGGCGAACACGTTCATGCACGCGCAGGGGATCCATGTCGGCAAGTCGCTGTGCGAGAAGGATCTCGCCTCGATGGCGCTCGATATTCTGGAGAAGGCGAAGGTCGCCAAATGCACGGTGCTGCTGCCGGTCGACGTCATGGTGGCCGGCGAGTTCAAGGCCGACGCGCCGCATCTCGTGGTCGACGCGGATGCCTGCCCCGACGACCAGATGATCCTCGACGTCGGCCCGAAGACGATCGCGCTCTACCAGAAGGAACTGGAGAACTGCTCGACCGTGGTGTGGAACGGCCCGCTCGGCGCCTTCGAGATCAAGCCGTTCGACACCGGCACGGTGGCGCTCGCGCTGGACGTCGCGCGGCTCACCGGCTTGGGCAAGCTCCTGTCGGTGGCCGGCGGCGGCGACACGGTGGCGGCGCTGGCCGCCGCCGGCGTCGAGGAGAAATTCTCCTACGTCTCGACGGCGGGTGGCGCCTTCCTCGAATGGATGGAAGGCAAGACCCTGCCCGGCGTTGCGGCGCTGATACGGGCGGCGTAGCGTCAGAGCCATGAGCGCACCGCCGACACAACCTGAACGCCCGCGCCTGCCGTGGGACCCGCCCGAGCATTTCGAGAAGCGGGTGCCCGACGGCGACAATCGCGAACGGCTGGTCTGCGGGCGGTGCGAGTTCATTCACTACCAGAACCCCAAGGTCGTCGCGGGCGCCGTCTGCACGTGGAGAGACGACAAGGGGCAGGACAAGATCCTGCTGGCCAAGCGCGCCATCGAGCCGCGCAAGGGCTTCTGGACCTTGCCGGCCGGCTATATGGAACTGGGCGAGACGACCGAGCAGGCCGCCCGGCGCGAGGCGCTTGAAGAAGCCTGCGCCACCATCGAGATCGATCGCCTGCTCGCCATGTACAGCGTCGCGCGCATCGGCCAGGTGCAGATCATGTACCGTGCCCGTCTGGTCACGGCCGACATCGCCTGTGGCATCGAAAGCGAGGAAGTGGCGCTGGTCGACTGGGCGGACATCCCGTGGGACCAGCTTGCCTTCCCGACGGTGGTCTGGGCGCTCGCGCACTTCCACGAGTCACGCGACAAGGTCGACTTCTCGACCTACTCCAACCCCACGGGCGACCTCGCCCGCATGTGGCCGCCGCGCAAGCCCGAGGGGGTTTGACCGCTGTCGCCCTGAGCGCAGCGAAGGACCTAGCTGAGCGACCGGCGCACGCCGTGGCCAACGCGAGATCCTTCGCTGCGCTCAGGATGACAAAGTTGAGCTTCAGCTGCCGCGTGCAAAAGGGTTGTCGTCGCCGTCCCAATACTTCTTGAGCAACGGGATCTGCAGGAAGGCGAAGACCAGCGTCAGCGGAAAGCTCAGGAACATCTTGCTGGCGATCCAGGTGTCGGTCGTGAAGTTGCGCCACATCACTTCGTTGACGATGGCCAGCACGAAGAAGAACACCGTCCAGCGCATGGTGAGCTGATACCAGCCCTCGTCGGTCAGCCTGAAGGCCGCGCCGAACAGCGGCTTCAGCAGCGGCTTCTTGAACAGCACCAGACCGCCGCCCAGGATGACCGCGAACAGGCAGTTCACGATGGTCGGCTTCAGCTTGATGAAGGTGTCGTCCTGCAGCCAGATGGTGAGGCCGCCGAACACCAGCACGAAGAAGCCGCCGACCAGCGGCATGATCGGCCAGCGCTTCTCCATCCAGCGATAGCAGGGCAGCGCGATCGCGGTCGCGACGATGAAGACGCCGGTGCCCCAGTAGATGCCCCAGCGCCCGTTGGCGGCGAAGAACAGGATCAGCGGCGCCAGTTCGAGCGCCGTGGCGTAGAGCTTGCGCAGTCCGTTGTCGTCGCCTGCGTCGCGTTCACTGCTCATGCCGGCAATCCCATCAATCCACGTGCAAAGGCGCGAGCCTCGAACGGCTGGAGGTCGTCGATGCCTTCCCCGACACCGATGGCAACCACCGGCAGCTTGAACTTCTCGGCCAGCGCCACCAGCACGCCGCCCTTGGCGCTGCCGTCGAGCTTTGTGACGACCAGCGCATCGACCGGCGACATGCTCTTGAAGGTCTCGACCTGGGCGTGGGCGTTCTGGCCGGTGGTCGCGTCGAGCACCAGCAGACAGGAATGCGGCGCCTCGGGATCGAGCTTGCGGATCACGCGCACGATCTTGGCGAGTTCTTCCATCAGGTTAGTCTTGTTGTGCAGGCGGCCCGCCGTGTCGATCAGCAGCACGTCGGTCTTCTCGGCGCGTGCCCGCTCGAGCGCCTCGTAGGCCAGCCCCGCGGCATCGGCACCGGTAGGCTTGGAGACGACGGGAACGCCGGCGCGATCGCCCCACACTTTGAGCTGTTCGACGGCGGCGGCGCGGAACGTGTCGCCCGCGGCCAGGATCACCGAGCGGCCCTCGCCCTTGTAGAGCCCGGCCAGCTTGGCGATGGTCGTGGTCTTGCCGCTGCCGTTCACGCCGATCACCAGCACGACATGCGGCTTGCGCGCAGGGTCGATGGTGAGCGGCACGGCGACGGGCTGCAGGATCTCAGCGATGTCGTCGGCGAAGGCCGCGCGCACTTCCTCGTCGGTCACTTCCTTGCCGAACCGCTCCTTGCCCAGCTTGGCCACCAGCCGGCTGGCGACGGCGACGCCGAGATCGGCCTGGATCAGCGCATCCTCGAGATCGTCGAGCGTCTGCTGGTCGAGCTTCTTCTTGGTGAAGAGGCCGGTAATGCTCTCGGCGACCTTCTTGGTCGACTTGGACAGACCGTCGCGCAGACGCGACAGCCAGCCTTTCTTCTCGACCTCGGGCTTCTCGACCTCGGGCTTCTTCTCGGCCGCCGCTTCGGCCACAGTCACCGTTTCGACTGCGGCCGTCCCGGGCTCCGGCGCCATCCGCACCGGCTCGCTCGCCGGCTCACTCGGTGGCTCACTCGGTGGCTCACTCGGTGGCTCACTCGGTGGCGGAGCGACCCGTGTCTCGGGCTCGGCCGCGACGGCCGGCTCTACCGGTTCGGGTTTCCCGACCTCAGGCTCGGCCGGCTTGGGCGTCTCGACGGCCGGTGTCCCGCGGGAGCGCAACCGCGCAAACCAGCCCTTCTTCTCGGGTTCCGTCTCGCTCACAGCGCCACCTCAGGAAAGCAGCGAACGGTCGAGTTCGCCCCTGTAGGCGAGCGCGATGCCGCCGGTCATCGAGACATGGTCGTCGCGCAGCCACTCGATCGTGAGCGTGCCGTGCTCGACGACGACGTCGACCTTGCGGCCGGTCAGGCCACGCCGGGCCGCGGCGACGGCGGCCGCACAGGCGCCCGAACCGCAGGCGAGCGTCAGGCCGGCGCCGCGCTCCCAGACACCGAGCTTCAACCTGTTCTCACCGATGATCTGCGCGACGCCGACATTCACGCGCACGGGGAAGAACGGATCGTGTTCCAGCTTCGGCCCAAGCTCGGTGATCGGGATCGCGGCGAGGTCGTCAACGAAGAAGGTCGCGTGCGGATTGCCGACATTGGTGCCGACGGGGTCCTGCAAAGGTCCGATTCCGACCGGCATGTGCTTGGTGTCGCACGCCGTGGCGACGGGAATATCGCGCCAGTCCAGGCGCACCAGCCCCATGTCGACGGAAATCACCGGCAGGCCGTTGATGCCTTTGCCAACCTTCTGCGATTCGAGCAGGCCGGCAACCGTCTGGATCGTCACATCGTCGGCCTTGCGCTCGTCCATCAGCACCGAGGCGACGCAGCGCGTGGCGTTGCCGCACGCCTGGGCTTCGCTGCCGTCGGGATTGTAGATGCGCATGAAGACATCGGCGTCGGGCTCGGTCGGCGGCTCGAGCACGATGAGCTGGTCGCAGCCCACACCGAGGTGACGGTCGGCAATGGCGCGCCGGCGCGGCACGGTGAGATCGAGCGCACGGCCGCGCGCGTCGAGCACGACGAAGTCGTTGCCCAGCCCGTGCATCTTGAGGAAAGGCGTTCCGGCCATGCGGCGCTATATGGCGGTTCGGCCCGGCCAGCGCAACGAGCGCGCCCGGACCTGCCCCGCATGCGGCCCGCCGATCTCGCGCACGTCCAGGCTAGCCATCCGCTTGGTGTAGATCGTGAGATGCAGGATGCCGAGCGCCTCGTAGGGCATGGCCGGCTCGACGAACAGGCCGCGCCCGGCATCCCAGGCCGGCGTGGCGTGATGGACCGGCCAGTTGCAGCGGCTGGGCAATGGCTCGCAGGAGAAGCCGCGGTCGTAGATCAAGACGTTGAGCGCGACCTGGTCCGTCATGTTGGTCGAGCGCTGCAGCGCCTCGTCCAGGAGAGCGGCCCAACCCTGCCAATGCGGCGCGTCCGCGGCGAGCGCGAAGACACCGGCGTTGATCAGCGGATAGCGGATCAGCCGCTCCGCCGTCGCCCGGTTGAAGCAGGCTTCGAACGCCGCGCCGTTGATCGACGAGAATTCCTTCCAGGCATGGCGATAGTGCCGCATCGAGCGGTGGATCTCGGGCGCCACGGCCAGCGCGCCCGTCCGTGCGGCGGCGAAGAACAGTGCGACCGCGTCGCCCTGTTGCACCCAGCAGTCGCCGTCGATCCAGAGATAGAGATCGAAGCCCGGAAAATAGCGCGGCAGGAACGGCCGCGCCGTCAGCGCCTTGTAGCCGTCCTTCAACGAGTCGCGGCCGGGAAAGTCGAAGTCCCATTGCGGAACCACCAGCGTGGCGCCGCGCTCGCGGCACCAGGCTCGCTGCTCTTCGGTCAGTCCGCAATCGAGGACGCCGAGCGCCAGCGCGCGGCCCTCCTCCGTCGCCTGCAGCGAGGCGATGCAGTCGCGCATCAGGTCGAAATAGGCGGCATCGCCGCCGGTGATGGCGATGGCTTTTTCAGGAGGGGCGCGTCCAGGCTCGGGGTTTTCACTCACATCGCGAAGATGGCCTATCGACAGGCTTTGCGCCACAGTCCGCCGCTACGGAGGAATCAATGGGCAAGCATGTCGACTACTACGTTTCGCTGAATTCGCCGTGGACCTATCTCGGGTCCGCGCGCTTCGACGCCATGGTGAAGAAGCACGGCGCGACGGTTACGGTCTGGCCGGTCGATTTCGGCTCGGTGTTCGCCGTGTCGGGCGGCCTGCCCCTGCCCAAGCGCGCGCCGCAGCGTCAGGCCTATCGCATGATGGAGCTGAAGCGCTGGCGCGACCATCTCGGCGTGAAGACGACACTGGAGCCCAGGTTCTTTCCCGCCAACGAAGTGCCGGCCGCCAAGTGCGTGATCGCGCTGCGCGAAGAGGGCCGCATGGCGGACGCCGTCAAGGTCGCGCACGCCGTGCTGACCGGCCTGTGGGCCGAGGAGAAGAACAGCGGCGACCCGGCGACGCTCCAGGCGATCATCGACGGATGCGGTCTCGACGGTGCCGCGGTCCTGAAGGCCAGCGAAGCACCGGGCATCGCCGAGAAGCGCGAGGCCTATACCAAGCACGCCATTTCGCAGGGCGTTTTCGGCGCACCCTCGTTCGTCATCGACGGCGAGATCTTCTGGGGCCAGGACCGGCTCGACTTCGTCGAACGCAAGCTCGCATCCTGATCGGCGCGCCGTTTCCGTCCAAAGGCGATCCGTTACCGATCACCTGCTGCGGAAGCCAGGCGGGCACATGACGGACCGACAAGCTCCCAGGCCGCCTCCACGACCTCGGCGAGCGAGACAGTGTCGAGTCCGATGGAGAGCGCATGGTTTCTCCATTGGCGCTGCCTTGCCGCATCGTCGACGAAGGCCTGCGAAAGGCCATCTGGCCGATCCGATGGTATTGCAGTCTTCCGGCGGTCGAAGGTCGCGCTTATCGCAGCGTCGAGATCGGCCGCACGCATGTCGAGGGCCTTCGGGATCGCCCAGAGATCGTGGTAATCTTTCATGCGCCCGTTGATCATGCCAAGAGCGACGATCGCCTGAGACTTCTCGGCGACGACGGCCGCCGGGGGATAGGCCTGAATGCAAGGCTCCTCCATCCCCAGAAGAGAGGGATAGTTCATCGGCTCAAGCTTCGGCGCGACGGCATCACCGAAGCCGATGTCCACGGTCACCGGAATGCGCGTTCTGTCGAGGTACGCCGTCGTTCGAAGGCGGATCCCCCCATATTCCATCCCTTCGCGGATCTGATCTGCGCGCAACGCACCTACGTCGAAGGCGAGGGCATCGGCGGCGCCGGTAGCCATGATCTCCGCAAAGGTTGCCTTCAGATCATCGGGCGTAGACTCCCCGAAGCCGAGAAAGTCGGCGTCCCGCGTCTCCCGATTGCCGCCGCCGATCCACCGGGTCACGAGCATTCCGCCTTTCAGCGCAAAGCGATCGCGATGCGGGGAGATGGACAGGCGGTAGAGCAGCCGCTCGAGTGCGTATCGAACCAGTACGACTTCATGAACCCGACCTTGGGTGCGCGCGATATCGAGCAGACGCTGCCGTATCGACGCTGTGGAGGTCCGCCGCCCGTCAGCCATCGGACACCAGCGCTTCCAGGTAGGGCCGCATGATCTTCCACGCCCCGCCATCTTGGGCTGACTGCGCGATCTCGGCAGGTGTAGCGCTGCGGTTTCGAAGCGCGGCACGCAGCGCTTCGATGGCAACCGATCGATCAACCGCCCTGCTGCGAAATACGTCGGCAAGCGTCTTCGTCACCGAGAATATCGGGACATCGACCCCGGAAATCCGATGCTTCTCGACGCCCTGCGTCATGTATTTCTCAGGGAGTTCCGTGATGCGGATAGGCGGATAAGAAGTGACAGGCGCCCAGTCGCGCGGACTGATCGCCACCCAGACCTTTCTCGGCATCTGGTCGGTCAGCTCATGGAAGGCGAGCGCCGATGTCAGGGCGATCACTCCCTTCGGCACCAGCTTTGATGCCTCTGCCAGCGACTGGTGGGCGGACAGTTCGACGTCGACCCGCCGATAGAGCCCTCGCGCAATCCTGACGAGTTCACCATCCGCCACGGCCCGCGAGATGGCGGGCGCCGATATGCCCGCCTGCCGTAGTTCGTAGGCGCGCACGATCGGGTGTGTCTCAAGAATAGCCGCGAGGCGGTCGCGTTCGGTTGGTCGATCCATAAGATGTAACTTAACATGGGTGCAAATAAATTATACACCCATGATACGCAACAATCTCAAGGGCTCAGGAACACCGCCGCCGACACGGCGATCGTGTTGTTGATGATGTGCGCCACGATCGTCGGGACCAGCGAGCCGGTGCGCCAGCGCAGCCAGCCGAACCAGAAGCCGAGCGGCAGCACCATCAGAATGTGCACGGGCTCTGTATGGGCCGCGGCAAAGGCAAGAGAACTCAGGACGAAAGCAACGAGATTGCTCCACCTGCCGGCCAGCCAGCCATAGAGCATGCCGCGGAAGACCAGCTCTTCTGCGAGCGGCGCCAGCAGGCCCAACACGGCCAGGGTCTGCAGCGCCCGGGTGCCCTGGAGACCTTCGGTAACCTGCCGCACGCCCTCGGGCTGCATGCCAAGCTGGCTGACGGCAAAGGACAGGACGGTGGTGCCAAGAACGCCGAAAGCGATCGGCCGCCAGCCCACGGGGCGCAAACCCAGGGCGGCTGGCGCATTCCGGCCCAGCGGCAGGACCGCGACCAGGATGGCCGCCAGGCAGGTCCCGAAGAAGGCGGTCAGCACCAGCAAGTTGCTCCGCGCGGGCAACAGCCAGAAAACGACGACCCCGATCGCGGGTGCGGCGATCAGGAAGATCAGCATGGACCGGCCCGGCAGGCGCCGGGAATCTTTGTCGATCAATGGGTTAGGCTGGATGTCCAAGCGTTTTGACTCCTGACGCGGCAGGCCTTATACCCCGCCGGCTCAATCGGTCGTGCCGATTTACCAGGTTCCCCCTCGGGGGAGCTCCGCTGATTCGCGAAGGTTCGCGCATCGGCGCGATACGTCTTTGAGCGAACGGGAGCGCGATGTTCGAGGGTCTTAGCAAGCGTCTGGGCGACGTATTCGACAAGCTGAGGGGGCGCGGTGCGCTTTCCGAGGCCGATGTCGACGCGGCTCTGCGCGAGGTCAGGACCGCTCTGCTCGAGGCCGACGTCGCCCTGTCGGTCGTGCGCCAGTTCATCGACGATGTGCGGCCCAAGGCGATCGGCGCCGATGTCATCCGTTCGGTCACGCCGGGCCAGATGGTCGTCAAGATCGTCAACGACCACCTGGTCGAGATGCTGGGCGGCACGGTCTCCGACCTCGACCTCAACGCCATCCCCCCGGTCGTCATCCTGATGGTCGGCCTGCAGGGCTCCGGCAAGACCACGTCGAGCGCCAAGATCGGCTATCGTCTCAGCCAGGGCCCGCAGGGCATGGCGGCCGAGTTCGGCGGTTCCTTCTCGGTCAAGCGCAAGGTCTTGATGGCCTCGCTCGACACCCGCCGCCCGGCCGCACAGCAGCAGCTCAAGATCCTGGGCGAGCAGACCGGCGTCGCGACGCTGCCGATCGTGCCGCTGGAAATGCCGCTGGCGATCACGCGCCGCGCGCTCGAGCAGGCCCGCCGCGAAGGCTTCGACGTCCTGATCCTCGACACCGCCGGTCGCCTCTCCATCGACGAAGAGTTGATGAAGGAAGTGGCCGACATCAGCGCGCTGGCCAAGCCGACGGAGACGCTGCTCGTCGCCGATGCCATGACCGGCCAGGACGCCGTCAACGTGGCCAAGGCCTTCAACGACCGTCTGGCCGTCACCGGCATCGTGCTGACCCGCGTCGACGGCGACGCGCGCGGCGGCGCGGCACTGTCGATGCGCGCCGTCACCGGCCGTCCGGTCAAGCTGATCGGCGTCGGTGAGAAATTCGACGCGCTGGAGCCCTTCCATCCCGACCGCATCGCCTCGCGCATCCTGGGCATGGGCGACATCGTCTCGCTGGTCGAGCGCGCCGCCGAGACCATCGACAAGGAAGATGCCGAGAAGCTGGCGGCCAAGGTCCGCAAGGGCCAGTTCGACATGGACGACCTGCTCAACCAGCTGCGCCAGCTGCGCAAGATGGGCGGCCTGTCCGGTTTGATGGGCATGTTGCCGGGCGCCATGCAGGCCAAGGCCGCGATGTCCAAGGCCAAGATCGACGAGGGTCAGCTCAAGCGCCAGGAGGCCGTCATCCTGTCGATGACCGCCAAGGAGCGGCGCAACCCCGACCTGATCCACGCCTCGCGCAAGAAGCGCATCGCCAAGGGTTCGGGCGTGCAGGTGCAGGACGTCAACAAGCTGCTCAAGCAGCATGCCGACATGCTCAAGATGATGAAGCGGGTGAACAAGCTCGGCGAGAAGGGATTCATGCGCAGCCTCGGCGGCATGGGTGGTCCGCCGGGATTTCCGCGCTGAAGGTTCAACGAAGTCAGACAGATCGCAAGTTAGACAATTCAGACGAATCGAAATCGAAGAGAGGACTTGAGAGAATGATCGCAATCCGCATGACCCGGCACGGCGCCAAGAAGCGTCCGTTCTTCCACATCGTCGTGGCCGACTCGCGCAGCCCGCGCGATGGCCGCTTCATCGAGAAGCTCGGTACCTACAATCCGCTGCTGCCGCGCGACCATGCCCAGCGCCTGACGCTCGACAAGGAGCGCATCGCCCATTGGCTGAAGGTCGGCGCGCAGCCGTCCGATCGCGTCGCGAAGTTCCTGTCGCAGGCCGAGCTGATGAAGCCGCGCGAGCGTCGCGAGCAGACCAAGAAGCCCGTGCCGCGCGCCAAGGCGCAGGAGCGCATGAAGGCCGAGGCGGCGGCGGCGGCTGCCGCGCCCGCACCGGAGGCTGCGGCCACCTGATCGGACGGGTGCTCCTATGAGCAAGGGCCGCGTCCTGCTGGGCGTCGTTTCGGCACCCCACGGGGTCCGCGGCCTGGTGCGCATCAGGAGCTACACCGAGGACCCGATGGCGATTGCCTCCTACGGCGCGCTGTCGGACGACAAAGGGACGAAAGAGTACAGGGTCGAGGCACTGAGCTCGGTAAAGGGCGCGGTGCTGGCCCGGATCGAGGGCGTAGCCGATCGCACGGCGGCCGAGGCAATACGGGGTTTGCGGCTCTATGTGGAGCGCGACCTCCTGCCGGCGACGGGCGAGCGGGAGTGGTACGAGGCGGACCTGATCGGGCTCGCCGCGGTCGACCGGGACGGCCGGGATTGGGGGAAGGTCATGGCCTTCCACGATTTCGGCGCCGGTCGGACGATGGAAGTGTCGGGAGGCAGCACATCGAGACATTCGGTGATGCTGCCCTTCACCGACGAGGCGGTGCCCGAGATCGACGTCGAGGGCGGCAAGGTTACGGTCAATCCGCCGGCAGGTTTGCTGACGGGTGGGGCGGCGAAGGAGGCGGAGGTTTAAGGTGTGGCGCGCGACCGCGCTGACGCTCTTCCCGGAGATGTTTCCGGGCCCGCTGGGCGAGAGCCTGGCTGGCCGGGCGCTCAGGGACGGCGTGTGGTCGCTGGAGGCGGTCGACATCAGGCGGTTCGCGAAGGATCGCCATGGCACGGTGGACGACGCCCCCTTCGGCGGCGGCGCCGGCATGGTGATGAAACCCGACGTGCTGTCGGCGGCGATCGAGGCGGCTGCCCAGGCACCCGGGATGGCGGGGGTGCCGAAGATTCTGCTCTCGCCGCGCGGCGCGCCGTTCAGTCAGGCGCGCGGGCGGGAGCTGGCGGCGGGGCCGGGCGTGTTGTTGGTGTGCGGGCGGTTCGAGGGCGTCGACGAGCGGGTCATCGAGGCCCAGGCGCTGGAGGAGATATCGGTCGGCGATTTCGTGCTTTCGGGCGGCGAGATTGCGGCCATGGTGATGATGGATTGCTGCGTGCGGCTGCTGCCCGGGGTGATGGGCCAGCCGCTCTCGGCGAACGAGGAGAGTTTCGAGGACGGATTGTTGGAGTACCCGCACTACACCCGGCCCGCGACCTGGGCAGGGCCCGACGGAATCGAACGGCGCGTGCCGGAGGTTCTGGTCTCGGGTCATCACGGCAAGGTCGCCGACTGGCGGATGAAGCAGCGGGAAGAAATCACGCGGAGGCGACGGCCCGATCTCTGGGCCACTCGCCGGACCGCGGCAGGAAACGATGAGAAGTGACGAAAGGATAGAGACGATGGACATTCTCGACGCGATCGGCCAGGCGACCATGGACAAGGTACAGGCCGAACGACCGGTGCCGTATTTCGAATCGGGCGACACGCTCAAGGTGCACGTCAAGGTGCAGGAAGGCAGCCGCGAGCGCCTTCAGGTCTATGAAGGCCTCTGCATCGCCCGCAAGAATGCCGGCGTGAACTCCGCGTTCACGGTGCGCAAGATCAGCTTCGGCGAAGGCGTGGAGCGCGTGTTCCCGCTCTACAGCCCGAGCATCTGGGAAATCGAAGTCGTCCGTAAGGGCATCGTGCGCCGCGCCAAGCTGTATTACCTGCGCGAGCTGCGCGGCAAGGCGAGCCGCATCGCCGAGGACACGGAGGCCCAGCGCGCGCTGCTCGCCGTGCAGGCTGAAGAGGCTCTGAAGCGTCCGCGCCGCGAGAAGCTCAAGAAGGAAAAGCCCAAGGAAGAGAAGAGCGTCCGCAACGCCAAGGGCGGCGGGAAGAAGTAGGCGCACGATGGCGTTCCGCAAGAAGTCGGCCACCCCGCCGGCGGCGCCGCCGCCTCCGCGGACCCTGTTCGAGAAGATCTGGGACAGCCACGTCGTCCATCGTCAGGACGACGGGACCTGTGTCATCTACATCGACCGTCATCTCGTTCACGAGGTGACCAGCCCGCAGGCCTTCGAGGGCCTGCGGATGGCTAGCCGGCAGGTGCGCCGGCCCGACGCCACCATCGCGGTCGCCGACCACAACACGCCGACGACGGACTTCAGCCAGGGCATCGAGGACGACGAGTCGCGCATCCAGGTCGAGACGCTCGAGAAGAACGTCGCCGACTTCCATGTGCCCTACTTCGATCTCAACGATCCGCGCCGCGGCATCGTGCACGTGATCGGACCGGAGCAGGGCCTGACCCTGCCGGGCATGACGATCGTGTGCGGCGACAGCCACACCTCGACGCACGGCGCGTTCGGCGCGCTGGCCTTCGGCATCGGCACCTCGGAGGTCGAGCACGTGCTCGCCACGCAGACGCTGATCCAGAAGCCGGCCAAGAACATGCGCGTGGCGGTCGAGGGCAGCCTGCCGCTCGGCGTCACGGCCAAGGACGTCATCCTGGCCATCATCGGCAAGCTCGGCACCGCCGGCGGCACCGGCTACGTGATCGAGTATGCCGGCCGCGCCATCCGCGAGCTCACGATGGAAGGCCGCATGACGGTCTGCAACATGTCGATCGAGGCGGGCGCCCGCGCCGGCCTGATCGCGCCCGACGAGACGACGTTCCAGTATCTCGAGGGTCGTCCGTTCTCGCCCAAGGGCGGTGCGTGGGACCTGGCGCTCAGCCAGTGGCGCCGTCTGCCGTCGGACAAGGCCGCCCACTTCGACGTGCAGCTCGACCTCAACGCCTCGGACATTCCGCCGATGGTGACCTGGGGCACGAGCCCGCAGGACGCGCTGCCGATCACCGACGTCGTTCCCGACCCGGCCAACGCGCCGGACGAGAACCGCCGCGAGGCCTGGACCCGGTCGCTCGCCTATATGGGCCTGACGCCGGGCATGCGCCTCGTCGACGTGCCGATCGACCGCGTGTTCATCGGCTCGTGCACCAACGGCCGCATCGAAGATCTGCGCGCCGCCGCCGAGATCGCGCGCGGCCGCAAGGTCGCCTCGACCGTGTCGGCCATGGTCGTGCCGGGCTCCGGTCTGGTGAAGGCCCAGGCCGAGCAGGAAGGTCTCGACAAGATCTTCCTCGAGGCCGGTTTCGAGTGGCGCCTGCAGGGCTGCTCGATGTGCCTGGCGATGAACGCCGATCGCATCGAGCCCGGCCAGCGCTGCGCCTCGACCTCCAACCGCAACTTCGAGGGCCGTCAGGGCCGGGGCGGGCGCACCCATCTGGTGAGCCCGGCCATGGCCGTGGCTGCGGCCATCCGGGGCACGCTCGCCGACGTGCGCGACTTCCAGTAGACGCCGTTTCCCGGCACACGAAACACGGGCGGTGCCGCAAGGCGCCGCCCGTTTCTGTTTGCAGTCGGGAACGTGCGTGGCCAATGTAGTGCAGTCGTTTTCGCCGACCCGCGTGGGAGAGACACATGGCCAGCGTTCCGAATTCAGGTCCCGCGGCACCGCCCCCGCCGCCCGTCTGGGACGCCCAACCCGTCGGCGCCGCCCAGCTGTCGTATGGCGGCTTCTGGATCCGCCTGGTGGCCTACATCATCGACGCCATCCTGATCAGTCTCGTGTTTGGCGTCGTGACCGCGATCTTCGGCGTCCGGTACATGGACATGGACGACATGAGCCAGATCGATCCGACGGTGAACCTTCTCTCGCTGGCCGTTGCATGGCTTTATTTCGCCCTGATGGAGAGTTCCGAGCGGGGCGCCACGGTCGGCAAGATGGCGATGGGACTGCGGGTCGTGACCAACGACGGCAAGCGCCTGAGCTTCATGAATGCCACAGGGCGGTACTTCGCCAAGATCCTCTCGGCCATAATCTTCTGCATCGGCTTCATCATGATCGGCTTCACCGAGCGCAAGCGCGGCCTGCACGACATGATCGCCAGCACCCTGGTCATCAAGACCCGCTAGAATCGGGCGGCTTGACCCCGGCCCGGAAAGCCCGTTTATTCCCGCCTTTCCGGGAGGTCTCATGGAAAAATTCACGACGCTGAGCGGCGTCGCTGCGCCGCTGCCCATGGTCAATGTCGACACCGACATGATCATTCCCAAGCAGTTCCTGAAGACCATCAAGCGGACCGGCCTGAAGGAAGGCCTGTTCTACGAGATGCGTTGGACGGCCGACGGCCAGAAGAAGGACTTCGTCCTCGACCAGCCGGCCTACCAGAATGCCAGGATCATCGTGGCGGGCCCCAATTTCGGCTGCGGCTCGAGCCGCGAGCACGCGCCCTGGGCGCTGCTCGATTTCGGCATCCGCTGCATCATCTCCGAGGACTTCGCCGACATCTTCTACAACAACTGCTTCAAGAACGGCATTCTGCCGATCAGGATGCCGAAGGAGATCGTCGCCAAGCTGATGGACGATGCGAGCCGCGGCTCGAACGCCGTCATCGAGATCGATCTCGGGAAGCAGGAGATCAAGGGCCCGGACGGCGGCACCGTCCACTTCGAGATCGATGCCTTCCGCAAGAAGTGCCTGATGGAAGGCCTCGACGATATCGGCCTCACGATGGAAAAGAAGTCGGACATCGACGACTTCGAGCGCCGCCAGAGCGAGTCGCAGCCCTGGCTGCACGGCGCCTCCTGAACATAGCACTGAAACTCCCGCACTGTGTCATCCCGAGCGTAGCGAGGGACCTTTCCTCGATCTGAGCAAGGGTCCCTCGCTACGCTCGGGATGACACCGGAGTTCTGAACTGCAAGCCATCAATCAAACGGAAGACCTGACCATCATGGCGTCCAATCGCAACCTGCTCGTGCTGCCCGGCGACGGTATCGGCCCCGAGGTGATGAACGAAGTCCGCAAGATCATTGCCTGGATGGGCAAGAAGCGCGCGATCGGCTTCGACATCACCGAAGACCTGGTCGGCGGTGCCGCGCTCGACAAGCACGGGGTGCCGCTCAGCGACGACGCCATGAAGACCGCCCTCGAGGCCGACGCCGTGCTGTTCGGTTCGGTCGGCGGCCCGAAGTGGGACACCGCGGACTTCACCAAGAAGCCCGAGCGCGGCCTGCTCCGCCTGCGCAAGGAGATGGACCTCTTCGCCAACCTGCGTCCAGCCAAGGTGTTCGACGCGCTGGTCGATGCTTCGTCGCTCAAGCCCGAGATCGTCAAGGGTCTCGACATCATGATCATCCGCGAGCTGACCAGCGGCGTGTATTTCGGCGAGCCGCGCGGCCGCCACATCAACGCCGCCGGCGAGGTCGAGGCTTTCGACACCCAGCGCTACACCGCTCCCGAAATCCGCCGCGTCTGCGCCGTCGCCTTCGAGCTGGCCCGCAAGCGCAAGAACAAGGTCCTGTCCTCGGAGAAGGCCAACGTCATGCACACCGGCGTGCTGTGGCGTGAGGAGGCGACCAAGCTGCACAAGGAGAAGTACTCCGACGTGAAGCTCGAGCACATGTATGCCGATGCGCTCGCCATGCAGCTGCTGCGCGCGCCCCGCGAGTTCGACGTGATCGTCACCGACAACCTGTTCGGCGACATCCTGTCCGACGAAGCTTCGATGCTGACCGGCTCGTTGGGCCTGCTGCCGTCGGCCTCGCTCGGCGCGCCCGACGCGACCGGCCGCCGCAAGGCGCTCTACGAGCCGATCCATGGCAGCGCGCCCGACATCGCGGGCAAGGGCCTCGCCAATCCGATCGCCCAGACGCTCAGCTACGCGATGATGCTGCGCTACTCCTTCGATCTCGGCAAAGACGCCGACATGGTCGAGCTGGCCGTCGAGAACGTGCTGAAGGCAGGCTACCGCACCGGCGACCTTCTGGTGGGCAACAGCGACGGCGTGAAGAAGGTCGGCACCCAGGAAATGGGCGACGCCATCGTCAAGGAACTCGACCGTCTGAGCTGAGCGTCGGTCGCCGAAGCCGGCGGATCAGCCTCTCAGGATCGAGCCCAGCACGCCACGCAATACGGCGCCGCCGACGCTGGCGCCGATCGACGCCGCCGTGCCCTTGCCGAACACCGCCTTGGCCGCCTCGCGCGCGGCGATGGTGGCCATGCTGCGGCTCGCGGCCTTGGCGACCGTGATGCCCACCGAATCGCGCTGGCGGCCGGCCGGCGCTTTCCGGGGTGCCGGTGTCGGCGGTTGCGGCTGGGGCTGTGCCGTCTTGAGGCGCGGCTGCGGTCTCGGTTCAGGAATGGGCTGCTCGACCTGCGGCGGCAACTCTGCCGGACGTGGTCCCCACGGGCCGGTCGTCGCCGGCACGGTGGGGGGCACCGATCCATACTGACCGCGGCGCCGCGGTGGCGGAGCGGACTCCGGCAAGGATTCTGGCGCAGCCTTCACGGCCACACGGCCGGTCAGGACTTCATAGGCCGACTGGCGATCGACGACCTTGTCGTACTTGCCGGCCAGTGGGCTCGCGGCCATTACGACGGCCCGCTCCTCGGGCGTCGCCGGCCCGATGCGACCCCGCGGCGGGGCGATGAAGCAACGCTCGACCGGAAACGGCACGCCCTTGGCATCGAGGAACGACAGCAGCGCCTCGCCGACACCGAGTTCGGTGATGGCCTGCGCGGCATTGAACGCCTTGTTCGGACGGAACGTCTCGGCCGCCACCTTCACCGCCTTCTGGTCACGCGGCGTGAAGGCCCGCAGCGCATGCTGCACCCGGTTGCCCAGCTGGCCCAGCACGGTCTCCGGCACGTCGAGCGGGTTCTGTGTGACGAAGTAGATGCCGACGCCCTTGGAGCGGATCAGCCGCACGACCTGCTCGATCCGCGACAGCAGCGCCTTGGGCGCGTCGTCGAACAGCAGATGCGCCTCGTCGAAGAAGAAGACGAACTTCGGCTTGTCGAGATCGCCCACCTCGGGCAACGATTCGAACAGCTCCGACAGCAGCCACAGCAGGAAGGTCGCATAGAGGCGCGGGCTCTGCATCAGCCGGTCGGCGGCCAGGATATTGATGGCGCCGTGGCCCGCGGGATCGCAGCGGATCATGTCGGTGAGCGCCAGAGCCGGCTCGCCGAAGAACTTCTCGCCGCCCTGCTGGCTGAGCGTCAGGAGCTGGCGCTGGATGGTGCCGACGGACTGCTTGCTGACATTGCCGAACTCGGTCGTGAGCGTGCCGGCATTCTCGGCGACCCATTGCAGCAGCGCCTGCAGGTCCTTGAAGTCGAGCAGCAGCAGGCCCTGCTGGTCGGCCAGCCTGAAGACGATGTTGAGCACGCCTTCCTGCGTCTCGTTGAGCTGCAGCAGGCGGGCCAACAGCACCGGCCCCACGTCGCTCACCGTCGTGCGGATGGGATGCCCCTTCTCGCCGAACAGGTCCCAGAAGATGGTCGGAAAGGTGCGCCCGGCATAGCCGTCGATGCCGAGCTGCGTGGCGCGCTCGAGCGCCCGCGGATTGGTGCCGCCTGCCTGGCTCACGCCGGACAGGTCGCCCTTCACGTCGGCCATGAAGACCGGCACGCCATAGGCGGAGAAGCCTTCCGCGATGGTCTGCAGTGTCACGGTCTTGCCGGTGCCGGTCGCGCCGGCGATCAGGCCATGGCGGTTGGCGTACTTCAGAAGCAGGTACTGGTCGGCAGTGCTGGCCCCCACGAAGATCGCCGCGTCGTCGCTCATCCCGTCTCCTTTGCACCGGCCCCGACTTTAGCCAAAGAGGTCCGTCCATAGTAGGTTAGCGCCATGTCCCTTCCTCGTCTCGCACTCGCCGTCATCGGCGATGAAATCGGTCCCTCCCTCGACGAAATGATCTCGTTCTGCGCCGAGCACGAGGTGCGACGCCTCGATATGCGCACGGTGGAGGGAAAGAACCTGCTCGGCATGTCGCTGGAGGAGGGCGGCAGGATCGCCCGCCGGATCGAGGCCGCAGGGCTCAGCGTGCCGACCCTGGTCTCGCCGCTTCTGAAATGGCCGGCCCCCGGCAAGACCGCCGCCGACGGCAAGGTCGATTTCGCCTTCGATCCGGCCGAGTGCCCCGCCGACGATCCGCTGGTACACGCCTTCGACATGGCCACCGTACTGGGCGCCGAGCGGATTCGCGTCTTCAGCTACCTGCGCTACCCCGGCTACAAGCCGGCGGATCTCATCGGACGGTTCGAGCGCCTGACCGATCTCGCCCTTACCTATTCCGTGATCGTCGAGATCGAGAACGAATCGGTCTGCAACATCGGCTCCCTTGGCGAGCTCGTCGATTTCTTCACCACCATGGAAGAGGCCGTTGCGCCCAATCCGATGCCGAGCCACCTGCGTCCGCTGGTCGACATCGGCAATGCCTGGTCCATGGGCGCGCCGCCGACCGACGCCGAGATCGCCTTGCTCGCCCCCCTCGTCGATCTCATCCATCTCAAGGACCGCGACCTCTCGGCCAAGCGCACCGTCCCGCTGGGCGATGGCGACGTGCCGTGGGCCGCGGAACTCACGCGGCTGCTGACCGCGACGGCCACGGCCCGCAAGCCGCTCACGCAAATCCACGCCAGCATCGAGACGCACTGCCCGCCGGATGGACGCACGGCGACCGCACGCTCGGTCGCCGCCCTCCGCCGGATCGCCGCCGAGATCGGCGTCGAGGTCGTCTAAGCCGGCGAAACGATGAAGCCGGCACGGGGGAAGTGAACCACCACGTCGCCGACCCGCTCGTCGTGACGACGGATCGAAATTCGGTCGTTCGTGAGACCGACCAGCACGCCGCTCACCGGCACCTTGCCGGTATCGTCGGGCGTGACGCTGATCGTCTGGCCGGCGGTCAAACCGCTGGGATCGGCGGCATCGACGCTCGTCGCGGCGGGCGTTGCTTGCCTGGCGATGGCCAGAGCATCGGCCGCAGCGATCTCGGTCGGAGTGCCGCTGCCGGCGGCCTTCAGGCGCTCCGACCAGGCGGTAAGCAGAGGCAGACGGTCGAAGGGCGGCACCGGCTTTCCGCCACCCAGCCGCTCCTTGATGAACCACACCGGATTGTAGAGCGCGCAGTCGGCCAGGGACGGCGCCGCGCCCAGGAGATAGGGCCGGCCATCGGCCAGCATCTCCTCGGCCAGAACGAGCTGGGCATAGGTCTGCTGCAGCGCCATCGGCGCAGCCGCCTTGAGCTTGGCCGGCTCGAAGGCACGACCGGAAAATTCGCTGCGATCCTTGAGGAACGCTTCCGGGAGCCTGTCGCCGAGCGCGCCCATGACGACGCCAACCGCCGCCCAGAAGATGTTGCGGTCGATCCACATGGCAAGCGCCCTCGCCTCGCCTTCCTTGCCGGGTGGCAGGAGCGACGGCGACGGCAGGTGCTTCTCGATTTCCAGCATGATCAACTGCGTGTCGCAGTAGATGTCGGCGCCGACCTGCATCACCGGGGTTTTCCGGTACCCGCCGGTCAGCGGCATCAGGTCCGGCTTGGGCAGGATGTTGGGGATCACGACGGACTTCCACGCGGCCTGCTTGAGGCCGAACGCGACCCGCACTTTCTCCGAGAACGGCGAGTTCGGGTAGTGGTGCAGAATCATGTCGGTCATGAGCGCAGGGCCTCGATGTTGGCCGCGTAACGCTCGGGACCGCCCGAGAACACGGCGGTTCCGGCGACCAGGACGTCGGCGCCGGCCTGGATGCAACGCTTCGCCGTCTCGACGTTGACGCCGCCATCGACCTCGAGGTCGATCGGTTTGCCCAGGGCATCGATTGCCTTGCGCAGGGCGGCGATCTTGGCGAGCTGGCTCTCGATGAAGGCCTGTCCGCCGAAGCCCGGATTGACGCTCATCACCAGCACCAGGTCGAGATCGCCCAGCACATGCTCGATGGCGCTGAGCGGCGTCGCGGGATTGAGCACGATGCCCGCTTTGCGTCCGAGGCTCCTGATGAGCTGGATCGTGCGGTGGACGTGCGGCCCGGCCTCGGGATGGAACGAGATCACGTCGGCGCCGGCGTCGACATAGGCCGGGACCAGCGGATCGACCGGCGAGATCATGAGGTGGACGTCGAAAGGCTGCTTGCTGTGCTTGCGCAGCGCCTTCACCACCATCGGGCCGATCGTGAGGTTGGGCACGAAATGCCCGTCCATCACGTCGACGTGGATCCAGTCGGCGCCGGCTTCGGTGATCGCCTCGATCTCGCGGCCGAGGGCGGCGAAATCCGCCGACAGGATGGAGGGGGCGATGCGGACGGGCTGTTGCGGCATGAATTACCTTTGAAGGCAGGCCTCAGGTTCCGGGGCGGGTCGGCGCGTCCCAGCCCTTGCGGCGGAAGGGATTGGCCGGGAAGGAGCCCAGCATCTTCAGCTCCTCGGAGAAGAAGCCCAGCTCCTCGAGCGCCAGCAGGACGTTGCGCTGTTCGGGATGGCCCTCGACCTCGGCATAGAACAACGCCTGTTCGAAGCGCGCGCCGGAGAGATAGCTTTCCAGCTTCCCCATGTTGACGCCGTTGGTCGCGAACCCGCCCAACGCCTTGTAGAGCGCCGCCGGGCGGCTCTTCACCCGGAACAGGAAGGCCGTCATGCACTGCACGGTGCGCCAGTCGGGATGGGCCTCGTCGCGCGAGAAGACCAGCATGCGCGTCGTATTATGGTCGGCGTCCTCGATGTTCTTGGCCAGCACCTTGAGATCGTAGATGCGGGCGGCCAGCGAGGAGGCGATGGCGGCGACGCTCGCATCGCCGATCTCGGCGATCTCGCGGGCGGCCCCGGCCGTATCGGCGTGGACTACCGGCTGCAGCCGGTGTTTCTTCAGGAAGTTGCGGCACTGGGCCAGCGCCTGGACGTGGCTCTTGACCGTCCGGATCGACTTCAGCGAGGCCCCCGGCAGCGCCACCAGGCAATGCTCGACCCGCTGGAAATGCTCGGCCACGATCTTGAGCTTGGTGTGCGGCAGCAGGCTGTGCAGATCGGCAACCCGGCCGGCGATCGAATTCTCGACCGGAATGATGGCCAGCTCGGCCTTGCCGGCCTGCACGGCGCCCATGGCGGCGTCGAAGGTCGGGCACGGCAGGGTCGTCATGTAGGGAAAGGCGGCGCGGCAGGCCATGTCGGAATTGGCCCCGGGCTCGCCCTGGAAGGCGATGATGTTGCTGGCGACGGCCTTGCCGCCCCGCTTTTCGCCCCGACCTCTGGCCATCTGCCGAACTCCCCGCGCCGCGTTCCGATGCCCACCGATAGGCGAAAAACCTCGTAATATCCGGCACTTGCGACGTTCCGCCGCGCGAGCTACCCGAAGCGATCGGATACTACTGGCGGCCGTGCGGGCATGCTAGAGCAACGTCCGTAGATTTGCCGTACCGGGAAGTGACGATGGCCAGTTTCAATATGATTGCGGGCTGCGTTTTGGCCTCTGCCCTCTTCGCGATGGTCGTGGGCAAGGTGTCCAATGCCGTCGTGCATCCGCACAAGCTGGACAAGCCGGCCCTGGCCGTTTCGGACGAAGCGCCGACCCAGACGGCTGCCGCGCCCGCCGGCATCGAGATTCCGCCGATCGGACCGAAGCTGGCCAGCGCCAACGTCGAGGCCGGCAAGGCCCTCTTCCAGAAGCAGTGCTTCTCCTGCCACACGATCGACAAGGGCGGCGCCAACAAGGTTGGTCCGAACCTGTGGAGCGTGGTCGGGCGCGCGAAGGCCAGCCATGCAGGCTTCTCCTACTCCTCGGCGCTGACCGCCAAGGGCGGCGACTGGAGCTACGAGGACATCGATCACATGGTCTTCAAGCCGACCGCCTATGTGCGCGGCACGAAGATGGCGTTCGCCGGCCTTCCCAAGGAGCAGGATCGCGCCGACATGATCGCGTATCTGCGCACGATGGCCGAGACGCCGGCACCGCTGCCCTAGGGTGATTCCTCCCGACCCGGTCTCGCCGGATCTGGTGGCGTTGGCCCACCAGCTGGCCGATGCCGCCCGGCCGATCGCGGCCCGCTACTTCCGCACGGGCATCACGGTCGACGACAAGTCCGACCAGAGCCCCGTCACCATCGCCGACCGCGAGGCCGAGACGGCGATGCGCGAGCTGCTGACCCGCCACGTCCCCGACCATGGCGTGTTCGGCGAGGAGCATGGCGCGGTCCGCACCGATGCCGAGTATGTGTGGGTGCTCGATCCGATCGACGGCACCAAGGCCTTCATCACCGGACTGCCGCTGTTCGGCACGCTGATCGGCCTGTTCCATCGCGGCAAGCCGGTGCTCGGCATCATCGACCAGCCGATCCTGCAGGAGCGCTGGCTGGGCGTCGACGGCGAGCGCTCAACCCTGAACGGCAAGCCGATCTCGACGCGCGCCTGTGCGAGCCTGGCGAACGCCTACATGTATTCGACGGCGCCCGGCATGTTTGCCGGTAGCCACATCAAGCCGCACCAGGCGCTCACCGAGAAGGTGAAGCTCTTCCGCTGGGGCGGCGATTGCTATGCCTACGGCCTCCTGGCGGCGGGCCATGTCGACCTCGTCGTCGAAGCCGACCTCAAGCTCTACGACTACGCCGCTCTCATTCCGGTCATCACGGGGGCCGGCGGCACCATCACCGACTGGAAGGGCGGCGCGCTCGACATGCAGTCCGACGGCGCCGTCGTCGCCGCCGGCGACCCCGCCGTTCACCGCGCCGCGCTCGAGATCCTCTTCGCATAGGTCGCGCGATCGACGTCGTACCAGACGATGTCGGTGAAGCCCTTGTAGTCGACCCTCTTGCGATAGCTGAGACCGATCCGCTCCGTCACCGCGCGCGACGCAAGATTGGCTTCGAGCGTGATGGCAAAGATTTGGTCGAGGTCCAGCGTCTCGAAACCATAGGCCAACGCTGCGCGCGCCGCTTCCGTCGCATAGCCCTGCCCCCAGGCATCGGGATGCAGCGACCACAGGACCTCGACGCCGTCGAACTGCTCGATGAAATTCAGCCCGGCATGGCCGATCAGCCGGCCTTCGCGAAACACGCCCCAGGGGGCAAGGCGGCGTTCCTGCCAGGACATGTTGAAGCGCTCGATGGCGGCATGGGCTGCCGCCACGAAATCGCCTTCCTGCACCTTGCCCGGCGCCGGTGGCAGCCACTTCGCCACCTCGGGATGAAAGCGCATGGCCGCGTAGTCTTCGGCATCGGCGGGCAGCAAAGGTCTGAGCGACAGGCGCTCGGTCGTCACGATCGTCATGGCGGGGCACTTTACACAACTTTACCGGCGCGAGATGGGCGCGAAACCGGGACCCTCCATCTTGGCTTCACGGGGATAGCACCCGAACCAGATGGAGACAGACATGACGAACCTCAGCATCAAGACGGTAATGGCCGCCCTCCTCGCCGGCAGCCTCGTGGCGACCGCCGGGATGCCGGCTTTCGCCAGGCCGGACGGCGGGTCGGTCGATCCGGCCAAGTTCCAGCAGCGCATCGAGAAGCGCGTGGACAAGGCGCTGAACGGCACCGACGCGACGCAGGACCAGAAGAAGCAGATCGTCGGCATCCTGCAGGCCGCCTTCGCCGACCTGAAGCCGATGCACACCCTGCGCACCGAAAACCGCGCGGCGATGCGCGCGGCGCTCGAAGCCCCGACCATCGACCCGGCGAAAGTCGAGCAGATCCGCGCCGCCCAGATGAAGATCGCGGACGACAGCTCCAGGCGCTTCACCAAGGCGCTGACCGACGCCGGCACCGTGCTGAACGCCAATCAGCGCCAGGCCTTCTTCAAGACCTGGAGCGATCACAAGCACGGCCCCAAGAAGGGCTAAGTGCCGAGGGTTGACGGAAGATGACATCGGGACCGCGCCGGTCCGATACTGAGCAGATGGCCGAGCGCATCCTGATGATCGACGACGACGACCGCCTCGCCGGGATGGTTTCAGACTATCTCGGCGGGGCGGGCTTTCGCGTGACCGTCGCCGGCACCGGCCGCGACGGCGAGGCCCAGCTCAGGCGCGAGACCTTCGACGCGGTCATCCTCGACCTCATGCTGCCCGATGCCGACGGACTCGACCTCTGCCGCCGCCTGCGCACCACCAGCGACGTGCCGATCCTGATGCTGACCGCGCGCGGCGAGCCGATGGACCGTGTCGTCGGCCTCGAACTCGGCGCCGACGACTATCTCGCCAAGCCCTTCGAGCCGCGCGAGCTGCAGGCCCGCCTGCGGGCCATCCTGCGGCGCAAGGGGGGAGCGGCGCCGAAGACGGACGTGTTGCGCTTCGGTCGCCTCGAGATCGACAAGGGTGCCCGCGTCGTGCGGGTCGACGGCGAGGAACGGGCCATCACCTCCTACCAGTTCGCGCTGTTGCTGGCGCTGGCCGAACGCGCCGGGCGCGTGCTCTCGCGCGACGCGTTGATGGACGTGCTGAAGGGCGAAAAGCTCGAAGCCTTCGACCGCTCGGTCGACGTCCATGTCAGCCGCATCCGCGCCGCCATCGAGGACGATCCCAAGAAGCCGCGCCGCATCCTCACCCTGCGCGGCACCGGCTACGTCTTCGCCAAGGACCAGGATCGCTAGGAATGCCATCGCAACGAAACATCTGTCATCCCGAGCGAAGCGAGGGACCTTTGAGGCCACAGGAAAGGTCCCTCGCTTCGCTCGGGATGACAATTTTCGGTTTGCGCGCAGCCCTCTGAACATGCAGCGCCTCTACCTGCAGTTCTACGTCACCATCCTGGTTGTGCTGGCGGTATTCGTCGGCGCGGCGGTGCTGCTGTGGCGCGTGGCCGACGACGACAATCGCACGCCGCAATATCTCGACGTCGCCGCCGAGCTGACCGGTGCCCTGCTACCCGATGCAACGGCACCGCGGCCTGAACAGCAGCGCGCCATCGAAAGCCTGCAACGCAAGCTGCGCTTCGACATCGCGCTCTACGAGCCCGACGGCGACATGATCGCCATGGCCGGCAAGCCGCCGCCGCGCTTCGACCCCAACCGCGCGCGCACCGGCTGGCGACGCGGGCCCGGCGGGCCGAACTTCGTCCTGCAACTACCGGACGGTCGCTGGCTGGTCGCGCGCCAGGTCCGCGAGCGGCCCAACCCGATCTTCTGGATCGCCGCGGCGCTGGGCCTGGTCGCCGTTGCCGTCGCGATCGCGTCCTTCCCGTTCGTGCGCGGTCTCGGCCGGCGACTGGAGCGGCTCAAGGCCGGCGTCGACCGGCTGGGCGGCGGCGATCTCAGTGCCCGCGTGAAGGTCGAGGGACGCGACGAGCTGGCAGCCCTTGCCGCCAGCTTCAACCGCTCGGCCGAGCGCATCGAGGAGCTGGTGGCCGCCCACCGCCTGCTGCTGGCCAACGCCAGCCACGAGCTGCGCACGCCGCTCACGCGAATCTCGGTCGCGGCGTCCCTGCTGGGCGACGCCGCCGATCCCAGGACGCGCGAGTCGTTGAAGCGGGACGTGACCGAGCTCGACCAGCTGATCGAGCAGATCCTGCTGGCGAGCCGGCTGGAGGCGCTGCCCACGCTGGAGCAACACGAGCCGATCGACCTGCTGGCGCTGGCCGCCGAGGAAGCCTCGCATTACGACGTGGAAGTGAGCGGCGAGCCGGTGACCGTCTCGGGCGACCGGACCCTGTTGCGCCGCCTGGTCCGCAATCTCATCGAGAATGCGCAGCGCTATGGCGGCGCCACGCCGGGCGAGGACTCGATCGCGGTTTCGGTCACCCGTGCAGGCAACCGTGCCGTGCTCGACGTCACCGACCGCGGCCCCGGCGTGCCCGAAGCCGAGAGGCAACGCATCTTCGAGCCGTTCTATCGCCTGACCGGCGGCGCCGAAACCGGCCGCGGCAGCGGCCTGGGCCTCGCCCTCGTGCTCGACATCGCCCGCCGCCACGGCGGCGACGCCGTTTGCCTTGCGGCAGAAGGCGGCGGCAGCCGCTTCCGGGTCGACCTGCCGGCCGCGTAAACTCCTCCGGCAAACGGAGGAGCGCTTTCATGGATTTCAACATTCCCGCGGACATCGCGGCCTATCTGGTCGAGCTCGACGCATTCATCGAGCGCGAGATCAGGCCGCTGGAGCGCGAGAACGACAATATCCGCTTCTTCGACCATCGCCGCGAGCATGCGCGCACCGACTGGGACAATGACGGCCAGCCGCGGCACGAGTGGGAGGAGCTGCTGGCCGAGATGAAGCGCCGGGCCGACAAGGCCGGCCATCTGCGCTTCGGACTGCCCAAGGCGCTGGGCGGCAAGGACGGCTCCAACCTCGCCATGGCGCTGATCCGCGAGCATCTCGCCCACAAGGGGCTCGGGCTGCACAACGACCTGCAGAACGAAAGCTCGATCGTCGGCAACTTCCCGGTGGCCCTGCTGCTGCATCGCTTCGGCACGCAGGAGCAGAAGGACCGTTACATCGAGGGCATGTTCCGCGGCACCGAGCGCATCGGTTTCGGCCTCACCGAGCCATTGCACGGGTCCGACGCCACCTTCATGGAAACCACCGCGACGAAGCAGGGCTCCGACTGGGTGATCAACGGCATGAAGCGGTTCAACACCGGCATGCATACGGCCACCGTCGACCTCGTCTTTGCCCGCACCTCGGGCAAGGTCGGCGACGCGCGCGGCATCTCGGCGTTCCTGGTGCCGGTGAAGACCCCGGGCTTCAAGATCGAATACATGTGGTGGACGTTCAACATGCCGTCCGACCACGCCGAGGTGTCGCTGACCAACGTCACGGTGCCGGGCTCGACCATGCTGGGCGAGGAAGGTCGCGGCCTCGACGTGGCGCAGACCTTCGTGCACGAGAATCGCATCCGCCAGGCGGCCTCGAGCCTCGGCGCCGCGCAATACTGCATCGACATGTCGGTGGCCTATGCGCGGAACCGCAAGGTCTTCGGCAAGGCGCTGGCAACCAACCAGGCGATCCAGTTCCCGCTGGCGGAGCTGCACACCGAGGCCGAGATGACGCGCGGGCTGGTGCGCAAGACAGCGTGGCATCTCGACCGCGAGCACCACATGAACGTCTCCGAATGGGTGGCGATGTCGAACTACCGCGCCAACCGCCTGGTCTGCGACGCCGCCGACCGCGCCATGCAGGTCCATGGCGGCATCGGCTATTCGCGCCACACGCCGTTCGAGCACATCTACCGCCACCACCGGCGCTACCGCATCACCGAGGGTTCGGAGGAAATCCAGATCCGCCGCGTCGCCGGCACGCTGTTCGGCTTCTGGGGCGCGCAGAGGGCGTCGACGGCGCCGAAGTCTTGATCGTTCCTCCCCCGTCATACGGGCCTGGAAGGCCGGAGGGGGAAAGCTACAGTCGACGCGTTCATGAGCTTAAGATCATGACGATGTTCGACGAGCGCGTGCGTTGCCTCCCCCCTCCCTGGCCCTCCCCCGTATGACGGGGGCGGGAACGAGAGAGCGCCGCTACACCGGCGACCTCATCATGTTCGGCACGGCCATGCTGATGGGATCGAGCTATCCCTTCGCCAAGGACGTGCTGCAGGTCATGAGCCCGCTGCTCTACAGCGGCTCGCGTTACCTGATCGCCAGCCTGTTCCTGTTCGCCGCGATGGCGCTGATGCGCCGCCCGCTCGGGCTGGCGCGGCGCGACTGGCTGCCGCTGTTCCTGCTGTCGCTGATCGGCGTGACGCTGTTTCAGGCCTGCTGGGGCCTCGCCATGACACGCACGGCGCCCAGCGTCGGCTCGATCGTCATGACGACCACCACGGCTTTCTCGGCCATCCTCGCCTGGTTCGGCGGGCGGCGGCTGCCGGCGCTGGGCTGGGCCGGAATCGGACTGGCCTTTGCAGGCGTCGTGCTGGTGGTGAACAACAGCCTCGACAGGATCACACTTTCGTTCGGCAGCCTCGACGGCACCCTGCTCTGGATGCTCTCGGCCTTCGCCTGGGCCCTCTATGTGGAGCGCTGCGCGCCCTATAATCAGCGGCTGGGCGCGCTCCCGGTCATGGCCTGGACGACCCTGTTCGGCTCGCTGGTGCTGATGCCGATCTCGCTGGCGTTCGATTCGCTCGGAGAATTCGCCAGGCTCGACGACCGGCTGCTGGGTTTCTGGCTCTACACCGCCATTTTTCCGGTGGGCGTCGCCTTCCTCGGCCTGACCGCCGGGCTCGACCGGCTCGGGGTCAGCCGGGTCATGGTCTACATGTACCTGATCCCGGTGGCGGGGGTGGGCCTGTCGGCCGCCTTCTTCGGCGATCCGCTGACCGCGGCGCGCATCCTGGGCGGACTGATCGTGCTCGCGGGCGTCATTCTGACGCGTGTGGCGCTCGACCGGGCCGCCCGCGTTCCTGTATGAACCTCCCCATGGCCACGACCCAGCCCTCTCTGACGACGCCCGGCAGCGGCGGACGCCGCGCGTCCGTAGACCGCGCGACCAAGGAAACCCGCATCTCCGCCGCCATCAACCTGGACGGCACCGGCATCTACGACATCAAGACCGGCATCGGCTTCCTCGACCACATGCTCGAGCAGCTCTCGCGCCACAGCCTGATCGACATCACGCTGCGCGCCGAGGGCGACCTGCACATCGACTATCATCACACCACGGAAGATGCCGGCATCGTGCTGGGCGAGTGCCTGTCGAAGGCGCTGGGCGACCGCAAGGGCATCCGCCGCTACGGCAGCGCCACCATCCCGATGGACGAGACGCTGACCGAGGTCGCGCTCGACGTGTCGAACCGGCCGTACCTCATCTGGAAGGTGAATTTCACCAGGGACAAGCTGGGCACCATGGACACCGAGCTGTTCAAGGAATGGTTCCAGGCCTTCGCCCAGCTCGGTGGCCTGACGCTGCATGTGTGGAACCACTACGGCGAGAACAACCACCACATCGTCGAGACCTGCTTCAAGGGCATCGCCCGGGCGTTGCGCGTCGCGGTCGAGATCGACCCGCGCCAGACGATGGCCGTGCCCAGCACCAAGGGCGTGCTCTAGGCATCCGATCATGAGTGTCGCCCCATGAGTGTCGCGCCATGACCGTGGCTATCGTCGACTATGGCTCCGGCAACCTGCGCTCCGCCGCCAAGGCGTTCGAACGCACGGCGCGCGAAGCCGGCACCGACGCGCGCGTGCTGGTGACGTCGTCACCCGCCGACGTGGCCGCCGCCGACCGCATCGTGCTGCCCGGCGTCGGCGCCTTCGCCGACTGCCGCGCCGGCCTCTACGCCGTGCCGGGCATGGTCGAGACGCTGCAGCGCGAGGTCATCGAGCGCGGCAAGCCGTTCCTCGGCATCTGCGTCGGCATGCAGCTGATGGCCACGCGCGGCGTCGAGTACGGCATCCATGCCGGGCTCGACTGGATCGCGGGCGACGTGGTGCGCATAGAGCCCAAGGGACAGGGGGGCAAGGACCATCTCAAGATTCCGCACATGGGCTGGAACGAGCTGACCGAGCTTCGGCCGCATGCGGTGCTCGAAGGCATCGCACCGCGCGACCATGCCTATTTCGTGCATTCCTTCCAGCTCGCGGCCAGCAAGCCGGAGACCGTGCTCGCGCTGACCGACTATGGCGGTCCGGTCACGGCCGTCGTCGGCCGCGACAATCTCGTGGGCACGCAGTTCCATCCCGAGAAGAGCCAGGCGACGGGGTTGCGGCTGATCGCCAACTTCCTGCGCTGGAAGCCATGAGCCCCCGGCCACATCGGCCCCGGGACGCCGCCGCGTTATCGACCTTGTCCTGAGAGCGCGGATCGACGATCTTCCGCAAGCATGTCCCTCGGCCCCTTCGACACGTTGTTCAGCTTCCTTCAGAGGCACGCCGACGGCAACCTCCAGCTCGCCGGCCTGTTCGTCCTGCTGTTGCTGCTGGCGGCCCTTGAGTTCGGCGTCCAGCTCGGCAAGTTCGTCGCCCGCCGGCACGCCCCCACGGACGGCGAGAAATCATCGGTCAATTTCGCGACGGCAGGCATAATGGGCCTGCTGGCGTTCCTGCTCGGCGTCTCGCTTTCCATGGCGTCGGACCGCTACCAGCAGCGCCGGGACTCGGTCCTGGCCGAGGCCAATGCGATCGGCACCGTCTGGTTGCGCGCCTCGGTGGCGACCGGTGCCGAAGGCGAGGCCATGCAGCGCCTGCTGCGTGGCTATACCGAAACGCGCATCGCGGTCGTTCGCGGCAGCCCCGACCCCGAGGAGACGGAGCGGCTCATCCAGCGCACCAACATGCTGCAGACGGATATCTGGCGCCTCGCCCGCACCGTGGCCGAGCGCTCGCCGACGCCGATTTCGGGGCTGCTGCTTTCCTCGCTCAACGACATGATCGACCTGTCGCTGACCAACCGGCGCAACTTCAATTCCCATGTGCCCCCTTACCTCCTGCGGCTTCTATTGACCGTCTCGATCTTTGCCGTGGGCGCGGTGGGCTACGGGTTCGGTCTGGTGGGTAGCCGCCAGGCGGGACTCACCATAATGCTGCTCGGAGTCTGGACGCTCGCCATTGTGCTGATCGTCGACATCGACCGGCCGCAGAGCGGCGAGGTCAGGATCGACCCCGCTCCGCTCGTCTGGACGCTGCAGGGCTTCGGGCCCGCAAAGTAGCGCCGCCGCCCTAGAGCCAGCTCATTTCCTGGCGCTGCCTGTCTTCGAACGCCTCGATGTCCTTGTCGTAACTCAGCGTCAGGCTGACCTCGTCGGCACCCTGCAGCAGGCAATCCTTGCGGAACGAATCGATCTCGAACCGGTCGGTCTTGCCGTCGGGGCCCACCACGGTCTGGTTCGCGAGGTCGATCCTGATCGTCGCGCCCGGCGAGGCGTGCAGCATCGCGCGAAGCGCCGCCGCACGCGCGGCGTCGAGGCGGATCGGCAGGGCGCCGTTCTGAAAGCAGTTGTTGAAGAAGATGTCGCCGAAGCTCGGCGCGATGAAGGCGCGCAGGCCGTTGTCGACCATGACCGTGACGGCATTCTCGCGCGAGGAGCCGCAGGCGAAGTTGCGCTCGGCCACCACGATCTTCGCGCCGGCGAAGGCCGGCATGTTGGTGACGAAGTCCCGGCGTGGCGCGCGGTCGGGCGCGTAGCGCAGGTCGTGAAACAGCGCGCTGACCTGCATGTCGCGCGGCTTGCCGAGAAAGCGCGCCGGGATGATCTGGTCGGTGTCGAGGTTCGGCTGGTCGATCGGGATCGCGACCGCGTCCAGTGTGGTGAAAGCTTTCATGGCGGTGCCCCTCAGGCCAGCTTGCGGACGTCGGCGAAATGGCCGGACACGGCGGCGGCCACCGCCATTGCCGGGCTGAGCAGGTGCGTGCGCACGCCCGGTCCCTGGCGGCCGATGAAGTTGCGGTTCGAGGTCGAGGCGATGCGCTCCTGCGGCTTGCCGGTGTCGCCGTTCATGCCGACGCACATCGAGCAGCCCGGTTCACGCCATTCGAAACCGGCGGCGAGAAAGATCTTGTCCAGCCCTTCGGCCTCGGCCTGCTTCTTCACCAGGCCGGACCCTGCGACCACCCAGGACGGGATCACGACCTTGCGGCCCTTGGCGACCTGGGCGGCGGCGCGGAGATCCTCGATCCGGCTGTTGGTGCAGGAGCCGATGAACACGCGATCGACCGGCACCTGCTCGAGCGGCGTACCGGGCACCAGGCCCATATAGTCGAGCGCGCGCTTCATGCCGTCCTTCTTGGCGGCATCGGGCGCCGTCGAAGGCTCGGGGATGAGGCCCGAGATCGGCAGCGCATCCTCGGGGCTGGTGCCCCAGGTGACCATGGGCGCGATGGACGCCGCGTCGAGGCTGACGTCGCGGTCGAATGTGGCGCCCTCGTCGCTCGGCACGGTGCGCCAGAAGGCGACGGCCTTGTCCCATTCGGAAGCCTTCGGCGAGAAGGGCCTTCCCTCGAGATAGCCGATGGTCGTGTCGTCGGGTGCCACCATGCCGGCCTTGCCGCCGGCCTCGATGGACATGTTGCAGACGGTAAGACGGCCTTCGATCGACAGGCCGCGGATCGCGCTGCCGGCATATTCGATGACATGGCCAACCGCTCCGGCAGTGCCGATCCTGGCGATGATGGCCAGGATCACGTCCTTGCCCGTGATGCCCGCGCCCAGCATGCCGTCGACGCTGATCCGCATCGCCTTGGGCTTGCGCTGCCACAGACACTGAGTGGCCATGACATGCGCCACTTCCGACGAGCCGATGCCGAAGGCGAGCGCGCCCAGGGCGCCGTGCGTGGAAGTGTGCGAGTCGCCGCAGACCAGGGTCAGGCCGGGCTGGGTGACGCCCTGTTCGGGGCCGACGACATGGGCGATGCCCTGACGCTCATCGCCCAGATCGAACAGGGTGACGCCGCTCTCGGCGGTGTTGGTGCGGATCTGCTCGACCAGCTTGCGATGATGCGGATCGGCGATATCGGCCACCGAGCGGCTGTCGCTGCGCACGTAATGATCTGGCGTGGCAAAGCCGCGATCGGGTCGGCGCAGCTTCATGCTGCGCTCGCGCAGCTTGGCGAAGCCCGCGGCCGAGCCGTCATGCATCAGATGGCGGTCGATGTAGAGGAGCGTATAGCCGTCGTCGCGATCGACGACGACATGACGCTGCCAGATCTTTTCGAACATCGTGCGGGCGGCCGCCATGCACTTCCCTCCTCAAAGATTCATTCTCCTCTCACCCGACAGGGGAGCGGAATATGGATTGCAGTTACTCCGCGGCGGCCTTGACCTGGTCGCGGAAGGCGGTCCGGCGTTCGTCCCATTCGGCGGCGCCGAAGCGGGCAAAGGTCTTGCCCGGCGAGCCGGTGACCGGCGGGAACTTGCCGTTCTTGAGATCGGCCAGCAGGCGATCGCAGGTCTGGATGATGCCGCCCAGCAGCAGCCCCGGAACGATCGCGATGGCGTAGCCCATGCGCTCCGCCGCCTCGAGTTCGATCTCCGGCGTCTTGCCGCCGCGCACGACGTTCAGCAGGCAGGGGCCCTTGACGCGCTTCGGCACGGCCTCGATCTCGGCCATGGTCTGGGGCGCCTCGACGAAGGCCACGTCCGCGCCGTTGGCGAGAGCCGCATTGGCGCGCTCGATTGCCTCGTCAAGCCCTGCGACGGCCCGTGAATCGGTGCGGGCGATGACGCAGAAGTCCTTAGACTTGCGGGCCGCCGCCGCGGCGCGAATCTTGGCGATGAAGTCTTCGCGGCTGACCAGCTCCTTGTTGTCGAGATGGCCGCACTTCTTCGGGAACACCTGATCCTCGATGTGGATCGCGGCGACGCCGGCACGCTCGAACTCCTGCACCGTGCGGAACACGTTCAGCTCGTTGCCGAAGCCGGTGTCGCTGTCGCTGATCAACGGGATGTCGATCGAGTTCACGATCCGGCCGGCATTGCCCACCATCTCGCTCATGGTGATCAGGCCGTAGTCGGGATAGCCCAGGGTTGCCGAGGTGCCGGCGCCGGTCATGTAGACGGCGGAGAAGCCCGCCTGGGCAATGGCACGACCGGTGATGCAATCGACGGCACCGGGCGCCACGATCATCTTCCCGGAAGACAGCAATGTTCGGAAGTTTGCGGCGTTGGACATGTGTTGCTCCTTCAGCGTTTGCGTTGGCGGACCGGCGAACGGCCGGCAGACGACTTGAACTGTTCGGGGTGCATGTCGAAGCGCAGCTTCAGGTGCTCGGGCACGGCCAGCATCTCGACATACTCGACCGCCCGCCCCTTCTGGTCGATCATCAGGCTGCGCAGGTCGATCAGGGCCGCGCCCACCTTGACGCCGAGGCGCGAGGCGACCAGCGGTTCGGCCAGCACCGCGGAGACGAGCTGCTCGGCGCCGCAGATATGGGCACCCGCCCGGGCGAGCAGCTCGAACATCGGTAAGCGGTTGAGGTCGGCCTCGGTGAAGGTCTGGCCCAGCGTCGCGGGAATGTAGCTCGTGAGGTGCATGACCGGCGTGCCATCCTGCGAGCGCACGCGCACCGCGCGCTGCACCGGCTTGTCGTCGGCATCCCACAATCGGTCGCGGGCAAAGCCGCGGGCCGCGACGTAGCCGAACTCGACGACCCTGGCCACGGTCTCGGCGCCATAGGCTACGATGTTCTCGATCACCGAAGTCATCGGCATGCGCATCGGCTGGCCGAGCTGGGGCCGCACGATCGTGCGCCGGCCGGCGCCGCGTTCGACCAGGCCGGCACCGTGCAGGCTGGTCATGGCGCGGCGGACCGTGATGCGCGAGACGCTGAACATCCGCGTCAGCTGTTCCTCGGTCGGCAGCGGCTCACCCTCGGCGTAGCGGCCGGTCGAAATGCCGTCGGCCAGCACCAGGTAGATCTGGTGATGCAGCGGCGAGCCCATCTCGCGGGCGACGGCGATCCTGTTCATGACTTCTCGGAGGCCTCCGGCGCGGCCCCGCGATGCAGGTGCTTGTCGATCGCGAGCAGCGCCGTATTGGCGGCGATGGCGAAAATCGAAATCAGCACGGCGATCGACAGGATCGTCTTCACGTCGTGCAGGTCGATCGCCGTCATCAACAGGAAGCCCAAGCCACGCTGCGAGGCGAACAGCTCGCCCAGCATCGTGCCGAGCAAGGTGAGCGAGAAGCCGATGCGCAGGCCGGAGAAGATCTCGGGCAGCGTGGCCGGGACGAGCACGTACCAGGCGGTCTGCGCCGGGGTGAGCCGCAGGGCGCGGCCCGCCCGCAGGTAGGTGCGGTTGACGTTGCGCACCGCGTTCATGGTGAAGAGCACGACCGGGATGATCCCATGCAGGGCGCCGAAGGCGACCTTGGCCGGCATGCCGAGGCCGAACAGCAGCAGGATCACCGGATAGAGCGTGATCTTCGGCACCGAGTAGAGGGCCACGAGGATGGGCTCCGCGACCTCGCCGGTCAGCTTGTGCCCGCCCAGGACGACGCCGATCAGCACGCCGCCGCCGCACGCGATGGCCAGCGCCTGCAGGAAGGCGAGGCTCGTCTCGCGCAAGTGGGGAAGAAACCGTGCCTGCCCGATCATCTCCCAGAGATGGGCAAGCGTCGGGGCCGGTGCCGTCACGGCCGAATCCCCGGCAATCTCGTGCAGGACCTGCCACAACGCGACCAGCGAGATCGCGACGAGGATGGGATCGCGCCAGGCGCGCAGGGTCAGCATGCCGCCGCTCATGCGCCGCGCCGACGCAGCATGCGCCGTTCCCAGGCGAAGACCGCCATGTTGAACAGGGTGACGATCCCCAACACGAACAGGATGAGGGCATACATGCGCGGATTGTCGAAATTGTCGTAGGCGAAGGCGATCTCGTGGCCGATGCCGCTGGTCGAGAGGATGAACTCGCCGGCGATCACGCCGATGAAGGAGTAGGCCACCGCGAGCTTGAGGCCGGACAGGATGTGCGGCGCCGCAGCCGGCAGGCGGACCCGCCAGATCTCCTCGATCAGCGACAGGCGATGGATACGCGCCGTCTTGAGCAGCACGCGGGGCACACGGTCGAGGCCTGCCATCGTGGCGAGGATCATCGCGACCATGGCGAACAGGGTCGCCAGCACGATCAACGGCACCGGACCCAGGCCGAAGATGACGATCAGCAGCGGATAGAAGGCGAAGTGGGGGATGGCGTAGTAGGCCGCAAGGAACGGGCTGAACGCCCGGCGCAGGAGCGGCACCCAGTTGAGGACGAAGCCGATCACGAAGCCGCCGACGATGGCGATGCTCATGGCGATCGCCACGGCCGACAGCGTGTGCCGCAGATGCATGCCGATCTCGTCCGACTGCAGCGTTTCGATGAGCGTCGTCACCATCTTCGATGGAGCCGTCACCATGGTCGGTGCGATCGCGCCGGTCCGGCAGGCCAGCTCCAGCGCACCGACGGCCCCGACCAGCAGGACGGTGCGGATCCAGCCCGCCTTGCTCATCGCGCCGCCGTCCCCTGCCCCAGGGCGCGCAGCGACTCGCCGCGCAGATACGACCAGAGGCGCGAGGTGACCGCGCCGAAATCGGCCCGCTCGGCGAGGCGCGAATCGCGGTCGCGCGGCCAGCCGGTCTCGACGATGTCGAGGAAGCGGCCGGGCCGCGCCGACATCACGCCGATGCGGTCCGACAGCAGGTTGGCCTCGTCGAGCGCATGGGTGATCAGCAACACCGTGGCCGAGGTCTCGCGCCACAGCCGCAACAGCTCGTCGCCCATCAGCAGGCGCGTCTGCTGATCGAGCGCACCGAACGGCTCGTCGAGCAGGATCAGGCGCGGCTGCATCACCAGCGTGCGCGCGATGCAGACGCGCTGGCGCATGCCGCCCGAAAGCTGGCTGGGATAGGCGCGGCTGAAATCGCGCAGCCCCATGAAGCCAACCGCAAAGTCGACGCGCCGTTTGCTTTCCGCCGCATCGACGCCGGCACGCCGCAGGCCGAAAGCGACGTTGTCCTCGACGGTGAGCCAGGGAAAGCTCGCATCCTCCTGGAACACGACGCCGACGCCGTCAGGCACCTCGCCACGCACCGGCTTGCCCTCGAACTCGACCGTACCGGCCGACGGCACGGCAAGGCCCGCCAGCACGTCGAGCAGGGTCGACTTGCCGCAACCCGACGGTCCGACGACGCTGAAGAACTCACCGGCCCGAAGATCGAACGAGATCGGTCCCAGCGCATGGACCTCGGCATGACCGGCGCGCGGCGGGTAGACGCGCGTCACGCCCTCGAGTCGTGCATGGATCTTGACGGCGGCCTCGTCCCCGACGGCCGCCAGGCGCGACGCCCCCGCGATCATTGAGTCTTCGCCGCGGCGGGCGCGAACTGCGGGTCCATGGCCGCCTTCCAGTCGACGGGAAGCTTCAGCGCGCCGACCGCCCCCAGCGCATCGGCCATCGACTGCATCAGCGGCATCTCGAGCTGGCCGCGACCCCACCAGGTCGGGTTCATCTTCATGATGTTGGCGATGGCATTGGTCACGACGTCGAGCGGCAGGTTGTAGGCCTTGGCGACGATCTCTGCGGCTTCCTTGGGATTGGCATGGAGGAACTCGACGCCCTTGCGTCGCGCCTCGATCACCGCCTTCAGCTTCGGGCCGTTCTTGGCGATGGCCTCGTCGGTCGCGATGCCGACCGTCTGGGCATAGGGCGGCAGCTTCTCGTCGAGCCAGCCCAGCGTCTTGTACTTCGTCCCGGCCTTCTCCTTCTGCGAGTAGATCGGCTCGGGGATGATGGCGACGTCGACCTTGTTGTGCTCGAGCGCCGTGAGGCCCGCGCCGAAATCGCCGATAGCGATCATCTTCACGTCGGCCACGGCGATGTCCCAGGTATTGAGGGCCGAGAGCGTGATCGCCTCGCTGACCGACTTCGGGCGCGAATAGACGAAGCGCTTGCCCTTGAGGTCGGCCGGCTTGTCGATCGCCTCGCCCACGCGCGTGACCCAGAACGAGCTGCGGCCGCTGGTGCCGCCGCTGACGATCTTGATGTTGAAGCCTTCCTTGATGGCCGCCAGTGCCGCCGGCAGCGCCACCTCGGCGAACAGCGTGTCGCCCGCCATCATGTTGCGGACACTGGTACCGCCGCCCTTCGAGGTCAGGATGCCGGTGACGTCGACGCCGGCTTCCTTGAAGTAGCCCTTCTCCATCGCGATGGCATAGGGCACCCCATAGAGCAGGGAGCCATAGTGGGTGACGACGATTTCCTCGGCGTGCGCCGTTGTCATGGACAGCAGGCCGAGACCTGCGAACGCAAACGCGCGGATGGCGGCCTTGAAAGCCCTCATCATTCCCTCCCAGGGATGTTGTGGCCGGCGCCTCATGACGCCGACTCTTCTATTGTCATGACATTAGGACATTCGAGCCGGAGCGAGTCAATCCGGCCGGAGATGCGCTAATCGCTGCGCAGAAACGCCTATAGTCGAGCCTTCGACAGCAGCGGTCAGCCCGAATTGAGCGCCACGTCGGCGCCGTCGCGCCGAGCCGCGGACGGCAGGCCCTGTCGATGGGGATTGCGCGCGGCGGCATCCCACATCAGCCGCGGATCGAAGGATTCGGCGGCAAAGATGGTGACGATGACCACGGCACAGAAAGCCAGCGCGCCCATGCCGGGATCGATGGTCACGGCGCGGCCGAACTGCACGAGCGCGCCCAGCAAAGACTCCATGAAGATGTCGACCATCGACCAGCGGCCGATCCAGGCGACGATGAAATAGAGGTGCGTGCGCTGACGCAGGAACATACCGGCCGTTTCGGCCGTGCGGGGCAGCGAGGTCACCGAGATCATGCCGATCAGGCCGATCAGCTTGAACAGCGGTACCAGGACGCTGGCGAAGAAAACCAGCAACGCCAACGGATACATCTTGGACGAGACCAGTTCCTCGACGCCGCCCATGATGGTGCTGGGCTCGCCGGCGCCAAGCTGGATCACCGTCAGCACCGGATAGACGTTGGCCGGGATGTAGAGAATGGCGCCCGCGATCACCAGGGCCAAGGTGCGGTTGAGACTGTCGGGCTTGCGTTCGTGGATGCGCGAACCGCAGCGCGGACAGCGTCCGTCATGCTCGGCCGGCACGCAGACGAGTTTGCAGTCCTCGCACCCGGCGGCGCCGGGCCGGTATTCGAGCGGGGCGAGCGGTGGCAACGGCGCATGGGTCTGGCCGCGGCGCTCGATCTCATCCCATACGGCCTGCGGATCGAGTGCGAGTTCGGCCCAGACGATCACGACGGTGAGGATTCCCAGCGCATAGACCGCCGGCCCGAGCTGGATCGTCACGAGGTCGCCGAGCTTGGTGTAGGCCACGAATACGCCCAGCAGCAGCACCTCCAGCATCGCCCAGGTTCCCATGCGGCGGGAGATCAGGAAGACGCCGCGCAGGTTGGGCGGCAGGGTCCGCATCCGCAGGCCGACCAGCACGTAGAGCGTTCCGGCGAACTTGATGAGCGGCGCCAGCGCCGTGGTGAAGGAGACGGCAATGGCCAGAGGCCACAGGCCGTGACGCACGAGTTCGGCGGGCCCGGAAAGCAGCGTCGTTTCATGCACGATGCCCGCCGTCGAGACCTTCATCAGCATCGAAAGCCACAGGACGGCGAACAGCACCAGGGAGGCGAAGGTGAGTGCCAGACAATGCCCCGTCGGGTCGGCGCGCGTGGCCCGCAGCGGGGTGCCGCAGCGCTCGCAGTCGGAGCGCATGTTGGCTGCCATCGCCGGCACGACCTGGAACAGGCCGCAGCCATGACATTCGCGGAGCTGCGGCGACGTCACCTGGGGACCCGGGTCGCGGCGCGCGGCGAAGGCCCGCAGCATGGCGCTACTGCAGCAGCGTGGCGATGCCGTCCGACAGCTCGCCGACGGCGTCGCTCATGGCGGCGACGTGGCCTGTCGTGTCCGCCGTCGGCACGGGCCTGGTGATGGAGAAGTTGCGCGACGCCGAGCGGGTCGGCCGGTTGAACTGGATGGCGACCTGCGCGAGCAGGATGACGTTGCCGGCCTTGTCGGCATCGAGGCGCTGAAGGTCGATGCCGACGATGGCGTAGGGGTCGACCGTGATCGAACCGGCCTCGCTGTAGACCTTGCTCTCGGGAAGTCGCTGAGAAAGCTCGAGCACGATCGTCCGCGCCAGCATCCCGCCGACCGGCTCGCCCCACCAGGCGTTGGAACGAACATCGAGCTTGAAGTCGTCCGTCGAGCGGACGATCTCCTTGCGGTCGAGATAGCCCGGCAGCCCGATGTCGCGCACCTGCACGATGCGCGGCCCCCGGGTCAGCACTGGCCCCGGCCGCACCGCGAGCGTGTAGAGGACGGGCTCCGACGAAGACCCGCAGGCCTGCAGCGCCGGAGCGACCAGGACCGGAAGGGCGAGGAGGCCGAACTGGCGGCGGCCGATACGAGTGCTGGTCATTCCTTGCCCGTGCTGGTGCGGCCCTTGATCAGAGCCTCGGGTTGACGCGACAGAAGATCGGCCAGGGCGCGGATCGAGCGCGCGGCGTCGGTGAGCTGCGGCATCAGGCGGTCGAGGTCGCGATGGAACTTCGACGTGTCGCCGTAGCCCTTGTCGACGGAGCCGATCAGGCGATTGGCCTTGGTGACGGCTTCCTGGAGCTGCACGGCGATGTCGGGCAGGCGCTTCAGCGCCGGTGTGGCGTCGACGTCGAGTTTGCGGGCGATGTCCTGCACGTCGATCATCGCCTTTTCCAGCGCCGCCAGGGTCGCCTTGATCTGCGGTCCGTTGACCGTCTGGTCGATGCCGGTGGCGGCGCTGATCAGGCTGGAACCGATCTTGTCGAAGTCGATGCGGTTGATCTTGCTCAGGAGTTCGCTGGCCGACGCGGTGATGCTGTCGAAGCCGCCGACTTCCGCGGCCGGAATGACGTAGTGGTCGCCTTCCTTGGCGAGATCGCCCGGTTTGGCGTCCGGCACCACCTCGAGCGATATGATCTTCTGCGGACTGATCAGGCTCGGCGCCTGCAGCGTTGCGCGCAGTCCGCGCTTGATCATCTCCTCGGCGACATTGATGGGCTCCATGCCCTGCGCCTTGGCGAGATTGCTGACGCGCCCCGCCTCGACGCGATAATGCACGGGCGCCAGGACGCGGTCTGTCTTGGGATCGTAGACCAGCCCCACCTGGGTAATCTCGCCGATCTTGAGCCCGTGGTACCTGACCTCGGCGCCGACAGTGACGCCGGCAACCGAGCCGGGAAAATACGAGACCAGCTTGATCTGCTGGCCGAAGCCTGCCGACTTGGCTTCCTCGATGTTGGCGTAGAGCTTGAAGCGATGATCGGCCTGACTGATCGGCGCGGTCGAATCGTGTGCCGTATCGAAGGCGATGCCGCCCAACAGGATGGCGCGCAGGGATTCCATCTCGATGTTGATGCCATTGGCGCCGAGCGAGACCGACAGGCCGGACGCGTTCCAGAAGTTGCTATCGTCGCGCACGTAGCGGTCGAACGGGGCGCGCACGAAGGCATGGATGGCGACGCGGGTGGCGAGATCGTGGAGATCCCAGCCCAGCACCGTGCCGACTTCGATGTCGCGGAAGAAGATCGGTGCGCCGAGGCTGATCGAGCCCAGCCGGTTCGTGTCGAGCCGAAAGGTGGTCCCCTTGACCGAGGCCTGCAGGATCGGCGGATCCTCCTGACCCACGAAATCACGCTTCGCCACGCCGGCCTCGGTCGAGGGCCGCATGCCGATATAGGAACCGGACAGGATGGTCTCGAGGCCGGACACGGTGCCGGCGAAGAGCTGCGGCTTGACCACCCAGAAGACCGTCTTGTCGGTCAGCAGGGCTTCGGCTTCCTTGACCGTCTCGATCGTCACCAGGACCTTGGAGAGATCTGGCGGGATGGTGATGGTCTTCACAGTGCCCATGACGACATTGCGATACTTGAGTTGCGACTGGCCGGCCGTGAGGCCGATCGCGGTGTTGAAGGTGACGGTGATGGTGGGGCCGCGCTTGGAGAAGGTGTCCCAGGCCAGCCAGCCGGCAATCAGGGCCGTCAGGATGGGCACGATCCAGACCAACGGAATGCGCCGCCGCTGACGCACCGAAGCCGATGCGACCGGGCTCACCACACCGGGACTTCCCGCGACGGGTGGCCTCGGGACGGATCCAGGCGGGGCTTGTTCGCTCATCGTACCTCGTTCGCCCCCATAGACGGGGTCAGCGCTCGCGGTTGTCGATGTCGCGGGCCAGGACTTCGCGCTTACCTACGTGGTTGGCGGAACTTACCACGCCCTCGCGCTCCATGCGCTCGACGATGCGGGCGGCTCTGTTATAGCCGATCTGGAGGTAACGCTGGATGAAAGACGTGCTGCATTTGCGCTCGCGGGCCACCAGCGCGATCGCCTGGTCGTAAAGCTGGTCGGTCTCGACCTCCTCGCCGTCGCCCGGCAGCCCTGTGCCGTCCTCGGCGTCGGGATCGTCGGTGACCGACTCGATATAGGCCGGCGCGCCCTGGCCCCGCAGATGGCGGACCACCTCCTCGACCTCGCCGTCGCTCACGAACGGGCCGTGAACACGGGCGATCTTGCCGCCGCCGGCCATGTAGAGCATGTCGCCCTGGCCCAGCAGTTGCTCGCCGCCCTGCTCGCCCAGGATGGTGCGGCTGTCGATCTTCGACGTCACCTGGAAGGAGATCCGGGTCGGAAAGTTGGCCTTGATGGTGCCTGTAATGACGTCGACCGACGGCCGCTGGGTGGCCATCACGACATGGATGCCGGCGGCGCGCGCCATCTGGGCCAGTCTCTGCACGGTCGCCTCGATCTCCTTGCCCGCCACCAGCATCAGGTCGGCCATCTCGTCGATGATGACGACGATGAAGGGCAGCGGCGTCAGGTCCATCTCTTCGTCTTCGAAGGTCGGCTTGCGCGTCTCTGGATCGATTCCGGTCTGGACCTTGCGGGTGAGCGACGTGCCCTTGCGCGCCGTTTCGATCAGTTTCTCGTTGTAGCCCGCGATGTTGCGCACGCCGACCGCGCTCATGGCGCGGTAGCGGTCTTCCATCTCGCGCACCACCCACTTCAGGGCGACGATGGCCTTGCGCGGCTCGGTGACGACGGGCGTCAGCAGGTGCGGAATGTCCTGATAGACGCTGAGTTCCAGCATCTTCGGGTCGATCATGATGAAGCGGCACTGGTGCGGCGTCAGCCGGTAGAGCAGCGACAGGATCATGGTGTTGACCGCCACCGACTTGCCCGAGCCGGTGGTGCCGCCGATCAGCAGATGCGGCATGCGGGCGAGGTCGGCGATGACCGGATCGCCGCCGATGTCCTTGCCCAGCGCCAGCGGCAGGCCGAGGCGGCCATCTTCGTAGTGCTTGGTCGACAGCAGCTCGCGCAGGAACACCGTCTCGCGCTTGGCGTTGGGCAGCTCGATGCCGATGACATTGCGGCCCGGCACCGTAGCGACGCGCGCGGAGACCGCACTCATCGAGCGGGCGATGTCGTCGGCGAGGCCGATGACGCGGCTCGACTTGGTGCCCGGCGCCGGCTCGAGTTCGTACAGCGTCACGACCGGACCCGGCCGCACCTTCACGATCTGTCCCTTGACGCCGAAATCGTCGAGCACCGTCTCGAGCAGGCGCGCATTCTGCTCCAGCGCCTCCTCGTCGATCTTGGGCTGGGCGTTGACGCGCGAGGGCAGCGACAGGATGTCGAGCGGCGGCAGCTTGTATTCGCCGGCCGCAAGATCGAGCTCGCGCTGGCCGGCCCTGGCGGCGCGCTTGCCCTGCGCGACCGCCGATTTGCGCGGCACGATCTTCACACCGGACGGGGCCGCCGCCACGGCCGGCTGCTCGACGTCCAGCGCATTGTCGGGGGTGAACGGATTGTCGTCGACGAGATCCTCGGCGAGATCCTCGGCGACAGGCTCGGGAGCCGGCGGCTGCGCGGCCGGCGGCTCGAAGACCGCCTGTGCCGGCTCGAAATCGTCGGCAGCGACCGGCCGATGCGACAGCGGCGCGTGGTCGTAACCGCCGACCACGGGCTCGATGCGCTCGGCAGCCAGCGCCGAGGCCGACGCCGAGCGGCGCATGAAGGGCTCAATTCGCAGGCCACCCGTGAACCGGCTGAGGAATGTCCGCTCCTGGACGGTCTCCGGAACGACCTGGTGGATCGCGGACATGTGCGGCTGCAACTCCACCGGCGCCTCCGGAATCTCTCCGGGAAGGCGCTCGATCGGCGCATAGGGCGCATCAACCAGCAGGGAGTCGGGGGCCGGCATTGCCGTACCTTCTTCAGGGATCTGCGCGTAGCGGTTCTCGAAGTGCGCCGGATCGTACTGGCTGGCGTCGATCTCGCCCGGGATCTCGGCATAGCCGATGTGCGGCGCCGGCAGCTCGCTTTCCTCGTCGACGGTCGGTGGCTTGCCGCGCCACAGGCTCACGGCCGCCCGCAGGGCCAACACGACCCACAGGAACGGCGCGCGCAGGATGCGGAAGATCAGCGGCAGGTCGGTACGGTTCATGCCGAGCGCCGGCGCCATCGCGATGAAGGCGAGGGCTGCCGCGACCGGCTCGATCAGAGTGAGCGCGCCACCGCTCGAATGGGTGAGCACCAGCTCGCGAAAACGACCGACCAGAGCGAGACCGACCAGCCCGCCCGGCCCGGCATGGGTGGCAGCCCCGCCCACGTCGCCCAGGCCGACGCAGGCGACGCTCATCATCAGCAGCGCCAGCAGCAGCAGCGAGAGCCGCAGCCCGAAGAAGCCGAGATGGTGGGTGCGCACCATGCGCACGCCCCAGGTGATGAAGGCGACGGGTGCGAGAATGATGGCGAGACCGAAGGTCTGCAGCAGCAGGTCCGAGATGTAGGCGCCGGGCAGGCCGAGCAGGTTGTTGGGCGCGCGCGCCGTGGCGTGATTGAGCGAGGGATCGCCGGGGCTGTAGGTGAACAGCGCCATCATCAGCATCAGGCCGAAGCCGGCCATGGCAATGCCCACGATCTCCATCATGCGGCGGCGCAGGAAATCGCGCCCGCCTTCCGGCAGGATGGAAGTCCTGGGCTGCAACGCTGAAGAGACGCTCAGCATGGCCATGCGCGATTGCGCTCCCTACAGAACGGCCGCGAGGCGCGACAGGCCCTCGCGGGTGGTCTTCTCGTCGTGCACCAGCGCCACGCGGATGTAGCGATGGGAAATGTTGACGCCGTTGGTCTCACGGCAGGCATAGGCGCCCGGCAGCACCTTGACGTGCGCCTCGCCCCACAGCTTGCGCGTGGCCTCCTCGCCGTCGCCGACGTCGAGCCACAGGAAGAAGCCACCGCCCGGCGTGTAATAGGCGAAACGGTTGTGCAGGATCTGCTCGGCGACGCGGAAATTCTTCGCGTACCATTCGCGCGTCTGGATCGGATGCGTCTCCTCGCGCCACAGCGCGGCCGACGCCTTCTGGACGGCGAACGGAATCTGCGGGCCGCCATAGCTGCGCCAGCGCAGCATCATCGCGACGAGCTTGGGGTCGCCGGCCATGAAACCCGAGCGCAGGCCCGCCGCGTTCGACCGCTTCGACAGCGAGTGGAAGACCGCCAGGTTGCGGAACGGATCCTTGCCGCCGGTCTCGTCGATCTCGAGCGCTGCCTCCAGAGCGCCTGGCGGGGCAGAGCCGGTGTAGATTTCGGCGTAGCATTCGTCGACAGCCAGGACAGCGTCGTGCTTGCGGCAGAGCCTCAGCAGCCTCTGCAGGTAGTCCTTGCTGGCGATGGCGCCCTGCGGATTGGCCGGCGAGCAGAGATAGACGACGGACACTCGCTGCCAGGTCGCCTCATCGAGGCTCTCATAGTCCGGCAGGAAGCCGTTGGAAGCCTCGGCGTTGACCAGCAGCGGCTCGCCGCCCGATAGCACCGCCCCGCCGAGATAGGCCTGGTAGAAGGGGTTGGGCAGCGCGACGATCGGCTTGCCCCCGCCCTTCTGCTGCGGCGTCGCCACCGTGGAGATGATGTAGACGCCTTCCTTGCTGCCGGCCGTCGGATGAACGTGCAGGTTGGGATCGAGCAAGCCCGCGGGCAGCTTGTAGCGCCGCGTCAGCCATTCGCAGATCGCGAGATTGAGGTCGGGCAGGCCCTGATTGGGCGGATAGCGATTCCAGCCGTCGACTTCGTCGATCACGATCTGCCGGGCGAAGGCGGGCATCGCGCCCTGCGGCTCGCCGACCGACATGTTGATCATCGACAGGTGCAGCGGCGGCGTGATGGGAGCGATCAGGGCGTTCAGTCGCGCAAAAGGAAAGTCGGTCAGCGTTTCGGTCAGGCGCGGATTGAACATTCTCGTATCCAATGGCCGAACAGGCCGAAACAAAGCAAAGGCGCCGACCGCAGAAGGTCAGCCTATGGCCACATTCTATGGAACAAATTAGTGAATAACAACAATGGAATAGGCTTGTTTCTTCAGACGAAGGAAGGGCTTGGGGCCCACCCCTGTCCAGCCACAAGCACTAGTCGGCCACGACGCCGCAGGGGTCGCTGAACTGCCTATTCCAGGACCAGTGGGGCCACGCCTACAGCGCGTCGGAGCCCGATTCACCGGTGCGGATGCGGAGCGCCTGCTCCACCGGCGTGACGAAGATCTTGCCGTCGCCGATCTTGCCGGTATGCGCAGCTTTCTGGATCGCCTCGACGGCCCGCTCGACCTGACTGTCGTCGACCACGATTTCGATCTTCACCTTGGGCAGGAAGCTCACGAGATATTCGGCACCGCGATAAATCTCGGTCTGGCCTTTCTGGCGCCCGAAACCCTTGACCTCGCTCACCGTCAGGCCCGACACGCCGACGCCGGTCAGCGCGTCGCGCACCTCGTCGAGCTTGAACGGTTTGATGATGGCGGACACGAGTTTCATCTGCTTCTCCTCCAGCCTTACGGCATGTTCCGACAGAGTGGCGTTTGGCGTGGACGGCGTCAAATTCCGGACAGAAAGAGGGCCCGGCGAGAGACTCGCCGGGCCCCAGGGGCCGCCGCGAACGGCGGATGAGAGGGAACCAGGAGGAGAGGGGTTCCCGATCTCGTGACGGAGACGGTCTAGTGGATCGTCTCGCCGTGCAGGTTGATGTCGAGGCCCTCGACCTCTTCCTCGGTCGTCACGCGCAGCCCGATCAGGGCATCGACGACCTTGAGGATGATGAAGGTGGCGACCGCGCACCAGGCGATGCAGACCAGCGAGCCCCAGAGCTGCGTCAGGACCTGGCCGGCGTTGCCGTCGATCAGTCCCTTCTTGCCCTCGCCGCCGATCATTTCGACGGCGAACACGCCGGTCAGGATGGCGCCGACGAAGCCGCCGATGCCGTGCACGCCGAACGCGTCGAGCGAGTCGTCGTAGCCCATCGCCTTCTTGAGGCCGGTGGCGCCCCAGAAGCAGACCAGGCCGGCGACGATGCCGATGGCCAGCGAGCCCATCGGGGTCACGAACCCCGAGGCCGGGGTGATAGCGACGAGGCCAGCAACCGCACCCGAGATGATGCCGAGGACCGACGGCTTGCCGCGCGTCACCCACTCGGCGAACATCCAGGCCATGGCCGCCGCGGCCGAGGCGAACTGGGTCACCGCCATCGCCATGCCGGCGTTGGGGCTGGCGCCGACGGCGGAGCCGGCGTTGAAGCCGAACCAGCCGACCCACAGGAGGGCGGCGCCGATCACCGAGTAGACCAGGTTGTGCGGCGCCATGTTCTCGGTGCCGTAGCCCTTGCGCTTGCCAATGACGAGGGCGCAGACGAGGCCCGCCACGCCGGCGTTGATGTGCACCACGGTGCCGCCGGCGTAGTCGAGGACGCCCCAGTCGCCGAGGAAGCCGCCGCCCCACACCCAGTGGGCGATCGGCGCGTAGACGATCAGGGACCACAGCGCCATGAACCACATCATGGCCGAGAACTTCATGCGCTCGGCGAAGGCGCCGGCGATCAGGGCCGGCGTGATGATGGCGAAGGTCAGCTGGAAGCACATGAAGACGGTCTCGGGAACCGTCTTGGCGAGATCATGCACGCTGTCGAGCGTGAGGCCCGCCATGAAGATGCGGCTGAGGCCACCGACGATCGAGCTGCCCGGCGTGAACGCCAGGCTGTAGCCGACGATCAGCCAGAGTACGGAGATCATGCAGGTGATGGCGAAGCTCTGCATCACCGTCGCCAGCACGTTCTTCTTGCGGACCATGCCGCCGTAGAACAGCGCGAGACCCGGAATGGTCATCATCAGCACGAGAGCCGTCGCGGTCAGCATCCATGCCGTATCGCCGGTATCGAGCTTGGGCGCGGCCACCGGAGCCGGGGTCGCGGCAGCCTGGGCCAGCGCCAGCGCCGGCAGGAGCAGCACGGCGGCCGCCCCCGCGCCCGCCAGCACCGAGTTGGTCTTGAACTTCATCGTTGTCCCCTGATTCTTGAGTTGATTGTGGTGTGTCGGATCACAGCGCTTCGATGCCGGACTCGCCGGTGCGGATGCGGATCGCCTGCTCGACCGGCATGACGAACACCTTGCCGTCGCCGATCTTGCCGGTGCCCGCCGCCTTGCGGATGGTCTCGACCGCGCGCTCGACCATGATGTCGTCGATCACGACCTCGATCTTCACCTTCGGCAGGAAACTCACGGCGTACTCCGCGCCGCGGTAGATTTCAGTCTGGCCCTTCTGCCGGCCGAACCCCTTCACTTCACTCACGGTCAACCCCTGGATGCCGAGCGACGTCAGGGCGTCCCTGACCTCGTCCAGCTTGAAGGGCTTGAAGATTGCCACGATCATTTTCATTTGCGCCTATCCTCCAACGTGCGGCACGCGCGCCCCCAAAGTTCAACTTGTCGCGAGCAAGGGTCGTGCCAACCACGAACCCACAAGATTGCCCCCGCGTCTTGGCATGCGGCTTGCTGGGATTGAGGCGGAAACAAGTCATAAGTCTTTGGGGGTGGTCGTGTTGCTTAAAAAAACCGCTGTTCTGGCTACCGCACTGTTTACGATGTTTGCAACCGGCGCCGCCTATGCACAGGGCACGCCAGATCCGCAGACCGTTGAGGTAACGCCGACCGCTCAGGCTGCGCCCGGCCAGCAAGTGGCCCAGGGCACGCCCGATCCGGCGACGGCGGCGGCGCCCGAGAAGGAGACCTGGAAGGCTCCGTTCGGCGGCAACTTCACCGCCGGCTTCGCAGTCCTCAACGAATACTCCTATCGCGGCATCTCGCAGACCCAGCGCCAGGTCGCCGTCCAGGCGGCCTTCGGCTATGAGACTCCCACCGTCAGCGAGAAAATCCCTCTCAGCGCCTATGTCGGCGCCTGGGGCTCCAACGTGAATTTCCCCGGCACCGGCACCACCGCCGAGATCGACGTTCTGGCCGGCCTCAAGCTGAAGCTCCTGGACGACAAGCTCACCTTCGACCTGGGCTACATCCGCTACAACTACCTCAGCGCTCCTTCGACCCTGTTCTACGACTTCAACGAGTTCGGCCTCGTCGCCGGCTACGATTTCGGTGTCGCCCAGGTCAGCGCCGCGGTCCGCTACAGCCCCAACTTCTACGCCAACTCGGGCGTCGCGTGGTACAAGTGGGCCTCCGTCACGGTTCCCATGCCGTTCATACACGTCAATGAAAACGTGGCGTTCAAGGCTTTCGGCACCATCGGCAACCAGTATGTCGAGCGCTTCGTCAACTATGGCATTCCCAGCGACAACTATTGGGACTGGCAGCTCGGCCTCGTCGTCTCGGTCTACGGCTTCGATATCTCCGCCGCCTATACCGGCACCAACCTCAGCGTCCAGGACTGCCTCGGCACCCAGAACTGCGCCAGCCGCGTCATCCTCGGCGTCGCAAAGTCGTTCTGATCTCGATCAATCGATCCAGGCGACCATAGAGGGTTGCCGCCCCCCGGGGCGGCTGCCATCTATGGTCCATGGATAGTCGTCCTTCCGGCAGCCTCCCCTTCGACCTCGCCATCGTCGGCGCCGGCCTCAACGGCAGCCTTCTCGCACTTGCCGCCGGCGAAACGGGCCTCTCGGCCGCGCTGATCGACCGCGTACCGCTTGCCTCGTTGACCGAGGCGGGCTTCGACGGCCGCACCACCGCCATCGCCTACACCAGCCAGCGCCTGTTCGCGGCGCTCGGCCTCTGGGACGAGGTGGCGGCCGTTGCCGAGCCGATCCGCGACATCCGCATCTCCGATGCCGGCCATGACGGCCGTGCCAGCCCGTTCTTCCTCCATTTCGATCATCGCGAGGCCGCCCGGGATGCCGGCACGGACGCCGAATCGGCCGCGCCGATGGGCTGGATCGTGGAGAACCGCTTCCTGCGTTCAGCCCTGCTGCGCCGGCTCGCCGCCTGTCCCAAGGTCGAACTCATCTCGCCCGACGAGGTGGTCGAGAGCGAGCGCAGACCCGATCGCGCCACCCTCACACTGAAGAGCGGACGACTTATCGCCACCCGGCTGATCGCCTCGGCCGAGGGCCGCTTCGGCTCGATGCGCGAGGAGGCCGGCATCGGCGCGCGTAGCTGGTCGTACGACCAGATCGCGATCGTCCTGGTGGCCCATCATGCCGAGCCGCATCGCGGCGTTGCCCAGGAAAAATTCCTGCCCGGCGGCCCGTTCGCCATCCTGCCGATGACCGACGGTGCGGACGGCGGGCATCGCTCGTCGATCGTGTGGACCGAGCGTGCCGACGTCGCGCGACGCCTGCTCGAACTGGATGAACCACGCTTCCAGGCCGAGTTCGTACGGCGCTTCGGCGACCATCTCGGGCCGGTCGCGGCGGCGGGACCGCGCTGGTCCTATCCGCTCCGCCTGGTCCATGCCGAGCGCTACATCGACACCCGGCTGGTGCTGGTGGGCGATGCCGCCCATGGCATCCACCCGATCGCGGGCCAGGGCTATAACCTCGGCGTGCGCGACATCGCGGCGCTGGTCGAGGTCATGGTCGACGCCAGGCGTCTCGGCCTCGACGTCGGCGGGGCCGACACGCTCGAGCGCTACGCGCAGTGGCGCCGGGCCGACAATTTCACCATGGTCGCCGCCACCGACCTGCTCAATCGCCTGTTCTCCAACGACATCGCGCCGCTCCGCCTGGTGCGCGACGCCGGCCTCGCCGCGGTGAACCGCGTGCCCGCCCTGCGCAAGTTCTTCGTCCGCCACGCGATGGGCCTGGTCGGTGACCTGCCCAAGCTGATCCGGGGCGAGCGGCCTTAGTATCCAAGATATCTCGGCAGGCTCGTACATCCGAAAAGCATCACGCCCAACGGGGCGGCCGACGCCAGGCACCAGCAAATGCACACCGACAGAAACAGATGATCGAAATCAACCAACGGTGCTTCCACCACATTGCCGAGGCCGAACATCGAGGATCGCGGGCGGAGAATGCTATCGTAGATCTCCGCGGAGAACTTCTGGTCCCAGCGCAGCGCGACGTAGCATATCCAGGCGGTAGGCAGCCCCGTGACCAGCGCCACCATCGTCCACAGCGAATCCGCCGCGTCCTGGAGCGGCACGATCCATCCTGGGCAGCGGCTGGTACTCGGATCGACGAGCAGGAGAATTAAGATCTCGACAACGAGTACGGCAAGGCATCCGGCAGCCGTCCGGCGCGCGATCTTGCGGCAGTAGTCAGGGCGATAGCTGGCAAGGACCCTGTAACGGTTTGTGTTCGGCAAGCCTGCAACTTCCACGTGAACTTGCACATGCTAGCGCGGAAAACGTGGTTGCGCAGCCCCGCCAAACACCTTTTAGGGGCGAGCGGCCTTAGGCGCCGCGCCAGACAACACGATGAAAGCGGCCACCACGTCCAACACGGCGGCCAGCAGCAGCGGCAGGCGATAGTCACCGAAGGCGTCGTGCAGCAGGCCGTAGACGCTCGGCCCCATCGCGGCCGCAAGCTGGATACCGCAGGAAGCGACGCCGAACACCGCGCCGAACGTCGCCACACCGAACTCGCGGCGGACGATGATGGGCGAGAGCGTCGTCACGTTGCCGATGGTGAGGCCCATCACCAGGCTGCCGGCGATCAGGATGGAAGGCGTCGGAAACAGGCCCTGGACGAGCAGCGACAGGGAAGCGAGCCCCATCACCGCGCACGCCGTGGCGCGCGGGCTGATTTGGTCGGCGAAGCGCACCAGCATCAGGCGGCCGAACAGAGCCGCCAGCGCCGCACCCGAGGCGGCGAGCGAGACGCCCGCCGGTCCCAGCGCGGACGAGAGCAGCGTCACCTGGTGCGTGATGAAGCCCACCTGCACCAGCATCGCGAGGCCGAAGGCCAGCATCACGCTGCGCAGAGACCAGGTGCCGAGCGCCTCGCGGCGGGTCCATCCGGCCGGTCGTCCCACCGTCGATGGCTCTGCGACCGCCGCCCCGTCGGGCAGCAGGCCGAGATCCTGCGGGCGGCGGCGCATGACGAACCAGCCGAGCGGCAGGAGCACGACGAGCATCGCGGCGGCCGCGACGGTCGTCGTCGCCGCGAAGCCCATGATGCCGATCATAAAAAGCAGGATGGGTACGCCCGTCATGCCGCCGACACTGGCGCCCAGCGAAGCGATCGAGACGGCGCGACCCTGATGGTGCTCGAACCACGGCGCCAGCGTCGTCGCGACCGCCGTCAGCGAGAGGCAGGCCCAGCCGAAACTCATGACGAGGAAAGCGGCATAGGCTTGCCAGGGCGCCTCGACCCTGCCGATGGCGGCGATGCCCGCACCCATTGCAAGGGCACCGATCACGATCGACGGCCGTCCGCCATGACGGCCGATCAGGCTGCCGACGGGAATGAGCAGCAACGCGCTGGCGACATAGAAGGTCGTGATTGCGCCGGACACCAGACCGGTCGGCCAGCCCCGGGTCGAGACCAGCTCATGCAGGTACACGCCGGCGCCGAACAGGCCGAACGCATTGGCGAACATGCCCGCGATCAGGCACACAGCGACGATGCGCCAACCGTAGAACAGACGAGACATGGGCTCTCGTTAGCACGGGGCCGGCCGTCGAGGGTTCGGCCCTTGCCGAAGCGTGCAGGCGGCGGCGGTTGCACCCTCTGGCCAAAGTCCCTATCTCAGGAGCCGAAATTCGAGGAAAAACATGGCCCAGCCCCAAGTGCCCGTCACCGTTCTCACCGGCTATCTCGGCGCCGGCAAGACGACCCTTCTCAACCGCATCCTGAGCGAGCAGCACGGCAAGAAATACGCCGTCATCGTGAACGAATTCGGTGAGCTGGGCATCGACAACGACCTCGTGGTGAACGCCGACGAGGAAGTCTTCGAGATGAACAACGGCTGCATCTGCTGCACCGTGCGCGGCGACCTGATCCGCATCATCGAAGGGCTGATGAAGCGCAAGGACAAGTTCGACGGCATCCTGGTCGAGACGACCGGCCTCGCCGATCCCGGACCGGTGGCGCAGACCTTCTTCACCGACGACGACGTCAAGGCGAAGACGCGGCTCGATGCCATCGTCACCGTGATCGACGCCAAGCACTTCTTCGGCCAGCTCGAGCAGGGTGCCGAGGCCGAGCAGCAGGTGGCCTTCGCCGACGTGATCCTGCTCAACAAGACCGACCTGGTGAGCCCCGACGAACTGGCGAAGGTCGAGGCCAGGATCCGCGGCATCAACCGCTACGCCCGCATCTTCCAGACCCAGAAGAGCCAGATCGACCTCGACGCCATCCTCGACAAGGGCGCGTTCGACCTCGGCCGCATCCTCGAATTCGAGCCCGACTTCCTGCACAGCGGCCACGACCATCATCACGAGGACGAAGTCCGGAGCCTGTCGATCACCGCCGACCGGCCGGTCGATCCCGACAGGTTCCAGAAGTGGATGGGCGCGCTGCTGCAGATCAAGGGCGGCGACATCTTCCGCAGCAAGGGCATCCTCGCCATCGACGGCGCACCGCGCCGCTATGTCTATCAGGGTGTCCACATGATGATGGACAGCGACTGGGGCACGCCCTGGAAGGACGGCGACAGGCGTTCGAGCAAGCTGGTCTTCATCGGCCGCAACCTCGACGGCGAAAATCTGCAACGCGGCTTCGACGACTGCCTGAAGTAGGACCGTGAAGATCGATCTCGCCAACCCGGCCTGGCAGCAGACGCTGCCGCCGGCCCGCTCCCTCGCGACCGACGCGCCCGTCGCGGCCTGCGCCTTCAGCCGCGACGGCACGACCGTCGCCTTCGCGCTGGGCGACGGCTGCGTGCGTCTCATGCCCGCAGACATCACGGCAGCCGCGCCCGATGCGGCCGCTCCGCTGCACAAGGGTGTCGTGCTGTCGCTGGTCGGCGATCCAACGGGCGACGGCTTCGTGAGCGGTGGCGACGATGGCCGCGTGCTGCGCATCGCCCCCGACGGCACGGCGACGGAGCTGCTGGCGCAGAAGGGCAAGTGGATCGAGCATCTCGTCGCCCATCGCAGCGGCGCCATTGCCGCTTCGGCCGGCAAGAGCGCGTTCGTCATCCGTGACGGCGAGGTCCGCGAGATCGGACCGCATCCGAGCACGGTGGCCAGCCTCGACTTCAGCAAGGACGGCAGCCGCGTCGCCTGCGCGCATTACGGTGGCATCACCGTGTGGAGCCTCGGTCAGGTCACCCTGCCGCCGCGCCGCTTCGCCTGGCAGGGCAGCCACGTGGCGTTGCGCTGGAGCACCGACGGCAAGTTCATCGCCACCGGCACGCAGGAAAACGACATCCATGTCTGGCGCGTGGCGCAGGCCACCGACATGCGCATGCAGGGCTATCCCGCCAAGGTGAAGTCGCTGTCGTGGACCGCCGACGCGCGCTTCCTCTACACCTCCTCGCAGCCGGTCTTCACCGCCTGGCCGTTCTCCGGCAAGGGCCCCGAAGGCAAGCCGCCGCTGCAGTTCGGCGACGAGGGCGCCGGCCTCATGACCGTGGTCGCCGCCCACCCCTCCGCCGAGTTCGTGGCCGGCGGCTACGATTC